>Ga0257127_1001544_pt1 | contig 15965 bp, 16 predicted proteins | sample SI060_135mmetaG_FD_190152 | JGI IMG/M metagenome (GOLD analysis project Ga0257127, IMG submission 190152) | Marine microbial communities from Saanich Inlet, British Columbia, Canada - SI060_135m | ecosystem: Environmental > Aquatic > Marine > Inlet | place: Canada: British Columbia | collected... | reverse complement strand
AGGTATTAAAGGAAATACAGGTGCTACAGGTAATACAGGTATTAAAGGAAATACAGGTGCTACAGGTAATACTGGCATTAAAGGATCAATCGGAGATAAAGGTAATACAGGTGCGAAAGGTAATACTGGATCTACTGGAAATACAGGTTCTACAGGTGCTATAGGTGCTACAGGTGCTACAGGTGCTACAGGTATTAAAGGAAACACAGGTTCTAAAGGTAATACAGGTGTGACAGGTAATACAGGTGCGAAAGGTAATACTGGATCTACTGGAAATACAGGTGCTACAGGTAATACAGGCATTAAAGGATCAATAGGTGATAAAGGTAATACAGGTAATACTGGTGCGACAGGTAATACTGGATCTACTGGAGATAAAGGTAATACTGGACTAAAAGGAAGTAAAGGTGATAAAGGTAATATTGGATATATCGGACCTACTGGTTCTACTGGTTCTACTGGTTCTACAGGTCAAAAAGGTGACATTGGAGCTACTGGTGTAAGAGGACCACCTGGATTACCTGGACCACCTGGATTACCAACAGATATTGGACCAATTGATTGTATTGGACAATTTAGTAACTGTAATAATGAATGTGAAATGGAATATCAAATAGTTAGACCAGCTATTAATGGAGGAAAATCATGTATACATAAAAATGGTTATAAAACAGCATGTGAACCAGGTCAAGGTAATTGTCCTAGTGAAGCAAATTTTATTAATTTATATTTTATTTTAGGTGGATCTTTATTAATTTTAGCTATTTTATTTTTAAAAAGATAGAATTATTATTTAAAAATTAATATTTAGTAGGTAAAATTTTTATCTACTAAATATATATATGAACTTTAATTATTTAATTAACGGTAATCTTATTATAGATGAAATAAAAGATCAAGATATTATAGAAAATTTTAAAATACCAAAAATTAGAGGTCCTTATTTAAAACCAAAAATTGGGATTAGAATACCAAAAATTGGGATTAGAATACCAAAAATTGGAGGTCCTTATTTAATTCCAAGACCCGTAATAACAAACGAACAAATACCACATATACCTGTTCCAAGACCAGTATCTGTTCCAAGACCAGTATCTGTTCCAAGACCAGTATCTGTTCCAAGACCAGTATCTGTTCCAAGACCAGTATCTGTTCCAAGACCAGTATCTGTTCCAATCCCCGTACCAACAAATGAACAAATACCAGCTATACTTGTAAAAGATCCTATTCCTGTTCCAATACCAGTGTCAACACCAGAATTAGAACCTGAACTAGAACCTGAACTAGAACCTGAACTAGAACCTGAACTAGAACCTGAACTAGAATCTGAACTAGAATCTGAACTAGAATCTAAATCAGAAGAAGTTCCAGTTCCAGAATCAGAATCTGATTCAGAATCAGAAGTAAATGATAAATCAAAAATGATAGGGTATGTTATATTTATAGCGATGATATTGTTACTTTTATATATAATGGCAAGTGGTAGTAAATAAAAAAATGAAATAAAATATTATATTGACTAACTAAAGAATTTATCAATAAAAAAATTATTTAAATATTTGAGTATAGAAGTTTATATTTCGTAGATAAAATTTTTATCTACTAAATATATATATGAAATATAATTATTTAATTAATGGAAATCTTATAGAAAATTTTAGTGGGCAAAAACCTACAACTTCTTCACTCAATAAAGGGAGTGTGCTACAATCCGGTCAATATTTGGCTCCTAATGAATACCTCGTGTCCGATAATAAAAAGTTTTTTGTTATTATGCAATCTGACGGAAATCTTGTTGTATATAAAGGGTCAGGACCAAGCAATAAATTCGACGAGACAGCAATCTGGAACTCGGTAACGCAGAACAACGGTGAATCGTTTGCTATTATGCAATCTGACGGAAATTTTTGTGTATATAAAGGGTCAGGACCAAGCGATAATAAAGGGGTATCGTGGTCCTCGAAAGGCGGTATACCAAGTGATGTAGAAACAAAACCATCCGACCAATGTTGGAGAAAAATGAAGACTTCTTGTGGAAAAACATTAAGTGATCCCGGTTCTGGGGGGACGGGATTAGTTTGGTTTGTAGATCCCCATATATCTTCTAAAACATCTGCTGGGTGTACTGCCAGAGAAGTTGATTTCAACAAATGGTGCACAAAAAATGGTATACCAGGTGATGTAGAAACGCATTGGGGTCAAAAACCTGAACTAAAATCTGAACTAGAATTTGAACTAGAATTAGAACAAGAACAAGAACAAGAACAAGAACAAGAACAAGAACAAGAACAAGAACAAGAACAAGAACAAGAACAAGAACAAAAAAATGATAAATCAAAAACGTTAATTTATGCTATATTTATAGCGATGATATTGTTACTTGTATATATAGTTGGTAATAAATAAAGATTCGATTTTGAATTTATTACGATAATGCCATTACTTCGTAAAAAAGCAATGGCAATATAATTAAAATAAAGACAATTATATTGAAAATAATATTTTTGAATATAAAAGTCAATTACAAACAATGTATATTTTTATTATTATTAATTGTTCAAAAAATTATTAAATTGAAAGATTTTTTAAATCTGATTTTCAATCTGATTTTCAATCTGATTTTCAAAATCTTTCTTTTCATAAAAATAAACTGACAAATCCTATATTATATTTTAAAATTCATCTGTAACTTCAAATGAATTAACATTTTTACTTTCATTTAATACATGAGAGCTTTGATATTGAGTTGGTCTTGATTCAAAGAAATTAGTTTTTCCTTCCATAGATAAACTTTCCATAAAATCAAAAGGGTTTTCACAATTCCAAATTTTTTGATATCCTAAATCTAATAATAATCTATCAGCAACAAATTGAATATATTGAGTCATTAATGTACTATTCATACCTATAAGTGAACATGACAAACTTTCACAAATAAATTTATTCTCGATATCAACTGCTTCTTTAAACATATCATGAACAGTTTCTTGAGAAATTTTATCATTAATATGATAATTATATAATGAACATGCAAATTGAGTATGCATACTTTCATCTCTTGCAATAAGTTCATTAGAATCACATAATCCGGGCATTAAATTTTTCTTCTTTAACCAAAATATAGCGCAAAAACTACCAGAAAAGAATACTCCTTCAACAATTGAAAATGCGATTAATCTTTGTCCAAATTTAGAATCTTTAGAATTAGCCCATTTTAAAGCCCATCTAGCTTTTTCTCTAACACATGTAAATTCTTCTATAGCGTTAAAACATTTATTTTTTTCACTAATATCTTTTATTATATTGTCAATCATAAGTGAATAACATTCAGAGTGAACATTTTCAATAGCTGCTTGAAATTCATATGTTATAATTGCTTCTCTAATTTGAACTTCTCTTATAAAATTTTCTGATAAATTCATATTAACTATAGTATCACTTGCAGCAAAAAATGCTAAAACCATCTTTATAAAATGTTGTTCATTAGTATTCATTTTTTGATAATCATCATAGTCGTTGCTAAAATCAATTTCTTCTGCAGTCCAATTGGCAGCCTGCATTTTTTTGTACCAATTCCATATATCCATATATTTAATTGGATATACTGTCAAACGATTATTTTTTGGGTCTAAAAGTGGTTCCATATAATTTACTAAAGGTTTTTTTTAATTATATTTATCAATTTTTTCGAATATGTATAGGTATACCATCTAAAGATTCTACTTATTGAATTAATTTATATATTTTTAGAAGTATAAAAATGGTAGAAAAAATGGTAGAAAATTATTGTTCTATCAATTCAATAAAAGTACTAGATGTTTCAATATTAATACCTAAAAGGAATTTTATATCAAGGTTATTTAATGATGTTAAATTAAGAATCTCATAATTTGAAGGTTGTGAATTAACAAATTGATTAATAGATTTATTTGATAATTCATTCTGTTTAATTATTTTACCTTCAAAATCATTTAAATTTAAATACTGGTTCCACATTTTATCAATAACAATAATCCAATTTTTATTATTTTTGATTTGTTTAAAAATATTTTCTAAATTTGGAAAATAATTAAATTCAAAATTTGAACAATTTATAGATTTTCTACAGATTGGACAATCATTATTTTCTGACAACCATTCAATTATTCCTTTCATATTAAATTTATGTTGACAACACGTTTTTATAGAAAAAGAATTTAATTCACTCATAGAAATTGGACATTTTTCAATTAATATTTTTTTTTCATATTTTTTATTTTCAGATTGTAATGTTTCTAATTTATTAATACTATCAATATTCCATTCATATTTTATACCAATTTTTATAAAATTAGAAATCTGTTTATTTTTTTTACACAAATTCATTAAATGAACATCAGATATTTTCTTCCAATATTCTAATGGAAAATCATCAATCTCATATTTTTTCAATATACATTTATCATTTAATTCTAATTTAAAAATATTATTTAAAAGTATATATTGAGAAGCTATTAGATTACTTTGTTTATAATCAATTCTGTAATCATTATAATTTTTTAAAATAATTTTTAAATTTTTTTTAATTTTAAGTGAATCCAATATAAATATATTATCAAATTGACAATTTGACAAATAACTGAAAGAATATTCATTTAAATTTTTACAAAGAATGAATATATTCTTTTTTCTATAAAAAAAATTCTTTGATTCAAAATTAAGTTGTTCTAAAAAATCATCTGAAGAAGAATTATTCTTAGAAATTATATTTTTGTAATAATTATTCATTTTATAATTAAGATCTTCTGAATTAACAACTGATTTAAATTTTATATAATTAGAACCATTATTCTTTAAAAATAATTTATTTAATACATCTTCATTTGTATTAGAAATAATTACTAGATTTTCATTATCTTTTTCATTTTTAAAAATATTTAATAAACTATCATATATACTTATCTCATAGTAATTATTCAATATAATAAAATTAGGAATTTTAATAATTTTCATTTTACATTTGTTTACAGTAATTAATTTTTTCTCTAATTCAAAAAATATCTTACCAAATTTTACAAATTTTTTATCATATAACTTCATTCTTTTATCAAAATCTATTTTTTTTAAACTATCTAAATTATATTCTATTTTTTCACCAAGATTTTGGTATATTTCGTTAAGATCTAACTTCTTATTTTTATTGAAAGACCCATTTATCATTTCTAATAAAATTTGTCTATTTGTTAGAAAATTACCTTCAATAAGAAAATCATAAAGTTTATTTAAATTTAAGTCTAAATATACCCAACACTTTTTTTCTATTGATGACTTCTTAAAGTTTAAATTAAAAAATAAAAGATTCTTAATAGGTAGGAAATTAAAAACAATTTCATTATTTTTATATATTGAATCATCCTTAACACAATATTCATCTTCAGTTCCATCAATAAAAAATGATCCAACCCTCTTTCTGAGAATTTTCATCTAATTAATATATTTAATATTATTTTGAAACTTTATATAGAATTACTAAATATTTTTTAATAAATTTAATCAATAGATTATTAAAATGAAATCTCAGTTTCTATATATGATAAATCCAAATTTAGTAGATGAAAGATTATTATCCAAAATAAAATATTCTTTAAAAAGACCTAATTTAAATAAAGTATTAGCTACTGATTATAATAATGATTATTGTTTTATATTTCTCGATTTTCTAAAAAGTAATATTAGTATTTTTTTAATAACTTTGTTCATTGTTATTATTTTATATTTAAGATACAAAGATGTAAAAAAAAGAAAAAATGAAAATTCATTTTATAATTTATATCAACTAAATAAATAAATTCTATTTAAAGATTATTATATAATAATGTTAAATATGTTTGATAATAACACAAACAAGTCATATTTAGTAGAATTTGATAACTTTCTTTCTCAACTAGTATCATTATTTGAAAATAATGATAGTACAAAAACAGAATTTGATATTGTAACAGATATTAAAAATGAAAAAGACGAAGATAAATTAAAAAGAGGAAAATTATTTCATTCTTGTTTAGAAGAAGAAGATTGTTTTGATTTATTTTTGAATAAAAAAGTAAATTCCTTTTCAAGTAAAAATGAACAAACAAATAGTTTATCTAATAGTTTGTTAGGTGAAGGACTTCCATTAAAAAAACTTGTAAATAAACAAACTGATAAAACAAAAGATATTATTTGGAATTATTTACACACTTTTTATCTATTAAATGAAACATTAATGAATAATGATGAAGAAGGAAGAGACCCTAATCAAAAAAGAATTGAAAGTACATTAGAAAAATCAGCTGATTCAAATGAGATGTTAAAGAAACTTTCAGTAAATGAAAGTACCAAGAAAAAAAATGTTGCTAATAAATTGCTAGACATCGAATTAAATTCTAGTACAACTTCAATGATTGATGATATTATTAATTCATTCGAAGAAAAAGTTAATAGTTCTCCTGATCAAAATCCGATGGAAAGTATTATGGATATTACAAATTTGATAGCAAGTAAGTATACCGATAAAATAGAGTCTGGTGAAATTCAACTAGAAGATCTTTTAGATAATATGAAAAATAAATTACCTGGATTAGATAAAATTGCTGCTAATTTTGGTTTAGATGGATCAGCAATGGGAAAAAAAGAAGTAGAAAAAGAAGTAACAATTATTGATGATAATTTTTCTACTGATAATGTTGAATTAGGAGAAGAAGATGGTGAAAAGAAAGGGGGTATGAATTTAACCAATGGTTTAAAAATGTTAAATAGTATGCAATCAGATCCACAATTCGGAAAAATGTTTGAAATGCTTAACCCAGGAGGAGAAGGTGGATCTCCAGAAGATTTAATTAATAAGATGAAAGAAAGTATGCCTGAAGAATTATTAAAAAATTTTGATAAAGAAATGGGTAATATGCCAGATATGCTTAGTAAAATGATGGGAGTAAGTGGCAATAATGAACCAGATAATTCAAATATTAAAGAATTAGATGAAATAGATGATAAAGAAGAAAATTCTCTAAGTTTAGATGAGTTAAAAGAAAAATTTGGTCTAGAAGTAGAAAATGATGAAAATAGAGAGGTAGAACATCTATTAGATTAATTATAATAGACATATATATATAACAATATACAACAATACATTACAAAAATTAAAATCCTTTTAATATCTCTAAAAGATTGAATAAATTCAATATTTTTAGTCATATAAGTTCCTTCATGATTGAATCCACATTTATTTTTATAATATTCTTTTGTACCTACTCCAGATATTACACTTATTTTATTTATTTTGTGATCTGCAGATATATTCTGTGCAGTTTGCACCAATAGTTTTCCATATCCTTTATGTTGAGGCGATTTTTTATTATTATCTGAAACTGATATTGATGTTCCATATACATGAACTTCTCTAATTAAAGCAGAATTGTTTATTTCAGGAATAAAATCGCCACCAGGATCTTCGTCAATTCTTAATCTTAAAAATCCAAATAATCCTACATAACAGGAAGATCCAGAAAAATATTTTTTAGGAAAAAATTCATGAAGAAAAAGATGGAATGTGTAATTATATACATATTGATAGATCTTCCATAAATTGTATAAAATTTTTTGAGAAATATTTTCTTTATACACTTCAATAGAAATATGATATTCAATTCCTTTTGAAGCGATATATTTTCTTACAACAAGTCTAGGTTCGTAATCAATATATTCATTATTTCTAACTTCCATACTTCTAATCTCATAAGTTTTGGTTTCTCCATTTGATTCTTCAAACGGTTTCATTCGTTCCTTTATAATTTGAGCAAGGTTACTTATCTTGTTATATCCTGCTTCAATGCTAATCTCAGGAATATCTCTAATACACCTTTGTATTCTTACCCAAGGTTTTACATTAATTAGATAATATGAAATAACATCAATTAAATCATTTAAATTTTCTTCTGAATAGGGTTTATATTTACCTTCTTCATACCAATCAGATATTACAGATGTAACTACGTGTTGATCATCATGTGATTTACAAATAGCAGTTGGATAAATTTTAAGATCATCAAACTGAAGATCTGGATTATTAATTGCTTCATTAAACATCCACCTATCTGATTCCGGAGAAGAACCAGGTAAATCGGGCATTAAATGTACAACAACTTTATATCCTGATTGTTTTAAAAGTCTAATAGCTTTTACAGTATCTTTAGTATAACAACCTCTATTTATTTTCCGTAGGATTACATCGTCATAATGTTGGACACCTATTTGAATTCTTGTTACGCCATATCTCCTATAATCCAATATAGCTTTTTTTGTAATAAAATCTGGTCTTGTTTCTAATGTCATACCAATGATTCTATATTCTGTAGTTTCATTAATCCTTTGTTCTTCTTCCATTGTTTTAATGATAGGTAGATCTTCTTTTTTTATTCCAAAATTGTTAGCTGCGTAATAACATTCTAGAACAAATCTATCTCTTTCACTTTGAGGATAACATTCCCAGGTTCCACCTGATAATATAACTTCCATTTTTTTTGGCGATTTATCATTCATATTTATATTACCAGTATTTATGTAACAATAAATTCTATCATAAAATTGCCCCATAACATCAAAATCGTATCTAAGTGCTCTTCTCATGGCAGGCTCACTTGACATGTAAGATCTAGGCTGAGATTGATTTCCTTTAAGATCGTATTCTTGTGGACAATAATAACAGTTTTTACTGCAAGAAAATTTACTAGGACTTAATGTAATAGTTGTTACAAGAACACCAGATTCGGATCTTGTGCCTTTTTTTACCAAATATCTAGAGAAATTATTTGATACTTTACAAAGATCACCATTATATTTTTCATTCCAAATAAATCTTAGTTGATTTTTACTAGGATTAATTCTATATTTTTTTCTTAATAAATTGTAAGCTTTTTCTATTGATTCATTTTGTAAATCATTAGAACAATTATTATAAAAATCATCAAAAAAATTCACAAATTTATCATAATTATTTGTGAATAATTTTGTTTTCTTAACAAATTGATTGTTACCATGAGGATCTATATTTATTTTATAATCTTCTATATCGCTAATTGAACACATAAATATGGTATATTAGCTTATTCATTTATTATTCAATATTTTTATAATATCAATTTAAAATTTTCTACATCTGGAAGTAAGTACCATCGCCATATTCTAATAATTATAATCAACGTACTGATAATTATATATTAGTATAGATTATTTATATTGTATTTCTTAGAATTTAATATTTTTTCTTACAACTTATAATGGAAGACATTGTTTGGAATAGAATAAAAGTATTATCTACAACTGATATCAGTTTAATACATTATTTTAAACTTGATAAAGGTCTAGATATTATCGATTATAATAATATTGAACAATTATATTTAGAATTTGTATATAAACATTATTTAAATTCTAGTATTTCTGAATTAGTTGATATTTTTAATTCATCTTATATTATGAAAAATATTAATAATGATACAAGTTTAGAGAAATTTAGTTTGTTTATTGGCATTAATGAGCCAGAATTATCAACTCACTTAGAAGAAGTATTTAATGATAATATATCTTTTATTGAAGAAAATTTAATTTTGTTTTACAAAAGAGGAGAAGAAAAACTTTTAATTTTATTTAAAAGTTTTTATCCATTGAGTTACTCAGAAAAAATTAGCTTACCTCATTTCTGTTTATATTTAAGTGATAAAAAAACTATTGAATTTTTAGAAACATTAATGGATCCTGAAGAAAATTTTGTTTCAATGAATTGTACATTCTAATAACTTAAACCAAATATTGGTTCATCATAATTAAACCATTTTGTAATATTATTTGAAATGTCCAAATAAGAAGTTGTACTTTTTAAATCATAGTCAACCTCATTTAATTCAATTCCATTATATAATACTTCTATTGGATATCTACTTAACGGACATTTAGAATATATCAACTGTACTTGATCTAACCCAAAATTAACTAACAAAGCTTCATATTTATTATCTAATTCTTTATGACATGATACAAGAACCAACTCATCTACTACAGATTTTTCTTTTGCACTTGGTCCATTTATCCACCAATCATTAACTATTTTATTTTTAAACTCTTCTTTTGAAATTCCAATTTTTTCTGATTGTAATTTATCCAAGTTATCATCAATATCTCTTATAAACTCTAAATAAGTATTAATGTTTTCTATATTTCCTTTTAATCCTAATGACATCTGATGTTGCATTAAAATTGACGAATAAGTTGCCATTCTATTAGGACATGATTGAAGAATAATAAATGCCATCGATGCAGAAAAATCAGATATACAATTAATTTTTAAACCTGATTTTTCAAGACTTTTTATAACATCAACAATTTTTAATCCTTCCATTACTGATCCACCTGGTGATGAAATATAAATAAATATTTCATCTGAATCAATGTTTGAAGTTTTATGTATAAAATCAGTAACAGTATCTGATTGTATAGGTCCTCTTATAGTTACTAAATTTCTAGAATTCAATTCAACTAATTTATTATAATCAGTTGAACTATTCTCAGACATAACCGGATAGTTAGAAAGGAAGGTGAATAATCCAAAGAACATTAATTTAAAAATGTTAACAATCATATAAATTCTGTTACCAATTTCCTTTTAAATATATTTATGATAATAGTTTTCGGACTTGACAATTAAGTAATAAATATTGAATTTATTAATATTTAGATAGTACTTAGAATGTATGTCAAAGTTTTTTTGTTTCAGTAAATATAAAATTACAAGTAAGTTATATCCTAAAGTTTTTTATGATAAAAACGGTAGTATACTGTGTGTATGTAGAAGTCAACATGCTTCACAATTACTTAAAAATTTAATAAATAAAAAATTAAATATAAACACCATGTTTCAAAATTTAAATAAATTAAAAAGAAATAACACGTTTCAAAATTTAAATAAATTAAAAAGAAATAACACGTTTCAAAATCTAAATAAATTAAATATTAATGATTCAATTGATAAGATATTAAATGAATCATTGCATACTAACAACCTACATAAATGTAAAATTGATGTATCAGAAGATAGTTATAAAAATTTAAATAATAACGAATTATTTTTCTAATGATTCAAAATATTCGATTGTTTTATTTAATCCTTCATCAATATCTATATTTGGTGACCAGTTAATACAGCGAATTGCTTTATTAATATCAGGCTTTCTTTTCGTAGGATCATCTTTTGGTAAATCATAATAAACAATTTTAGAAGTTGAATATTTAATTTTATCTTTTATTATATTTGATAATTCTTTTATAGTTATTTCATGAGGATTACCTAGATTAATTGGACCAACATATTCACTAGAATTCATTAATTTGATTAAAGCTTCTATCATATCATCTATATAACAAAAACTTCTTGTTTGTGATCCATCACCATATATTGATATATCATCATTATTTATAATTTGATTAATAAAGTTACTTACAACTCTACCATCATCTTTATTCATAAATGGTCCATAAGTATTAAAAATTCTAGCAATTCTAATATCTACTTTATGCTCTCTATGATATTCTATCATTAATGTTTCTGCAACTCTTTTTCCTTCGTCATAACATGATCTAATTCCTATTGGATTAACATTTCCCCAGTACTCTTCATGTTGTGGAGAGATTTGTGGATCACCATATATTTCTGATGTTGATGTTAATAATATTTTTGATTTTGTTCTTTTTGCAATACCTAGTGCGTTGATAGTTCCTATTATATTTGTTTTTATTGTTTTTATACTATTATATTGATATGCTTTAGGGGATGCTGGACAAGCTAAGTGATATATTTCATCAACTTCAAGTAATATTGGTTGGGTTATATCATGTCTAATAAATTCAAAATTAAATTCACCTTCATTCGATTTTCTTATTAAATCTTTTATATTCACAATATTTCCAGTAAAGTTATTGTCTAAACAAATTACATAATTTCCCATTTCTACTAACTTTTTACATAAATGAGAGCCTATAAAACCAGTTCCTCCAGTTACTAATATTTTTTTCATATTATTAATATAGTTTAATTTTTTGTCTAAGTATTTTTAACTATGATAGATAATATAGTTACAATATGTGATAAAGTTACTACTGATGTAGAAGAACACAATTATAATGTAATAACTCTATCCGAAATTGTTAATAATTGCAATTATAAAATTAATCAGTTTAAAAATATTAATAAAAGAAATAAAATAATTAATAATCATTTATTAGATATCCTACCTATAGAATTAATAAATATAATTAATGAATATACTGAAGAAAAATTACATGGTGAAGAAATACGTTGGATTTTAAGAAAATCAGAAGTAACGTGTCCATTTGAATGTTTAAATTGTAATAAATTAATGAATATTAATTTTTATGAAAAAAGGATGTGTATTTGGAAATATTCCAAAGTTTACAAAAATAAGTATTGTGATACATGTAAATATAATTTATTGTAGGTATTACAAAATAAAATATATAAAGGAATATATAAAAAGTTAAATAAACATGGATGATAATTATGAAAATGATAGTCCATTAAGTAGTTTATCTGGAAGTCCAGAAAAAAATATTAGGAATAGAACATTTGAATATTTGAACAGATCAGGTATTTTAAGTCCGACTAATAGGTATTTAAGGTATATTGGTTTTGGTAATGATTTTAATGAAACTGGAAAAGTATCTATTGAGAGTAAAGATGATAGTTATTTAATGGAAGTTTATCCATTTGAGATAGAAAACAGTCAAAGAGAAATACATTTTCTAAACGATATTGATGATCAATCTGAAAGTTTAATAGAAGAAAATAGTGTTAACTCTCTATCTACTATTTTTTTTGAAAATATGTTTTTATATTTAAATGAAAGAAGGTATATATTTACTTATTCATTTTTATTGCTAAATTTAGTGTTCTTTACTTATGGATTATTTAAAAACGGAGGGAATTTTTTAAAAATTAGTCCAGATGAAGATATATTATTCTATGATGGAATATCAAATTGGCCTAATTGTAGAGATCAAAGATTTGAATTATGGAGATTTATTACTAGTACATTAGTACATGCTGATATTGGTCATTTAATAATTAATTTAATTATATTATTACCTTATTCTTTTAGTATTGAAACATTTCAAAAATCAAAAAACTTATTATTTGTTTATATTTTAACTACCATACATTCATCTATTATATTTTTTATTCAAAATCCTTATGTATCAGTAATTGGATGTTCTAATATAGTATTTTCATTTATTGGTGCACATTTAAGTAACACTATTTTAAATTATGACTATTTATCAATAGAACATTTTAATTCTTTTATAATGTTAATACTTACAATTATAGTTATTTTATTTGAGATCTTAAATTATATCAATAATAGATCCGATAATGTAGCTTATATAGGGCATTGGGTTGGATTTTTTTCTGGGTTTTTAGGTGGATTAAGTTTATTTAATATTTTTATCAAAAATAGATATAAGATTATTATTCAAATTTGTAGTAGAATTCTATATTTATCGTTAACAATTATATTAATTTATTATTACATTAGTGATTATCCTCCTACTATTTCTTATGATGAATTTTTTAATAAAAAAGAAACATTTGATTGTTGTTATGAATTATTTATCTACAATAAAAAACAAAATTCAAGTGATAATAATATTAATAATTTCGATTGCCCTTATTTAATCGATTATACCAAAGTTGTAAATATTTATAAATAACAAAATTTTGTTATATAAAGAGATAATTGATAAAGTATTTAATGAACAATCTTAAGGCAGAAGGAAATACTTTTTTTAATAATAAAGAATACGTAAAAGCATTAGAAAGTTATAAAAATGGATTAGATGAATGTGAAAAAGAAATAGATAAACTAAAAGAGTTAGATAAATTAAATGAAGATTCTGGTGAAGATACAGAAGAAGAAGAAGATGAAAAAGAAGAAAATAATAATGAAGAAAACACATTTTCTAAAACATTAGATTTGATCAATACTGAAAAATCAGTATTAAATTCTAATGTTTGTGCTACTTTATGTAGTTTAGAAAGATATGGAACTGCATTGGAATATGGAATAGAATGTACAAAATTAAAACCTAAATGGTTTAAGTCTTGGTATAGATTAACCGTCGTTTTGAAAAGTTTAAAAAAATATGAACAAGCATTAACAACTATCGATAAATCTATTGAATGTTTAAAAGAAGAAAATAAAGATGTACCATTTATTCTTTTAGATTTGAAAGAACAAATAGAGAGCAAGTTAAGAAAAAGTGATAATAATGATGATTTTGCTGATTCAAGTTCTACTCAAGAAATTCCAGGGATGCCATCAATTCCAGGAATACCACAAGGCGGATTAGGAGAAGGAATGAATCCATTTATTGGTGAATTAATGAAAAATAAAGAACTACAAGATAAAATGCAAGATCCATCTTTTAAAGAAAAAATGATGAAAAATAAAAACAATCCAATGGCATTGTTAAGTGATCCTGAAGTTATGAGTTTAGTTGGAAAATTAGCTTCTAATCTAAACATGAATAAATAAAAAATTGAAAATTGATTATTTAACATAATACAATAAAAATGTATTATGTCAAACAACTCATTAGCTGAGAATATTAATATAGAAAAAAAAAATGAATTTGAAGATATTCCATCTGAAATCGGTGATAGCGGGGAAATAGCAAGTATTCAATATGCGGAAGCTCATCTGAAAGGATATTCACAACGAATACAAATTGAGAAAAGTAGTAAAACAGCATTATCTATTGAATATATTAATTATATAAAAAAATTAGAATATAAAAATTTTATTAATACTGAAGATGAAGAAACAATATTTACAAAGATTAAAATCGGTATTCAAAATAATGCAAGAGGAGGAAAAAATTATATTTATGTTATTCCAACTTGGCAAGATTTTTCAGGATGGAATAAATGGATTGATATTATTGAAGGTATAGACGATTATAATGATACACATCCTGAAAAATGCCTTGATATGTTTTTAAATATAATGAAGAATAAAGGTTGGTTTGGAAAAAGTAGAGAAAATGAAAGAAACTGTAGTGACAAAACTTCGTTACATGATTATGAGATATATTGGTCTTTGGTTTCTAATAATAGTAAAACATCAGGAAGGTCATCTCCAACACCTTCAAAAAGAATAAAGTTTGAATGGAAAAACTTGGCATCTAAATCACCATCTTTATAAAGTTAATCAAAATTAACTATAAGATTAGTTTTATCATTATTATTATCATTATTATTATTATTATTATCTTTAGTATCATTAGTTGTTATTATCGGTTTAGTATTTTTGTTTGAATTAACTACTTCAATATGATTAATATTACAACATATTCCTTTATTAGTACAACTATATTTCAAATATTGATTTTTATCAATATCATCAATATAATTTTCATATAAAAGACGATGTAAAGCGATTTTTTTATTTCTAAAATAAAAATTAATATAAGAAGGTTTTATATCTGAATTATTATTAGTAATATATCCATTCCAAATAGAACAGTTATTTTGATCAAAAATACTATTGTCAAGGTTTTTTGATATTCTTCTTAGTTCAGAAAGATTTAATTTTTTAGAATCTCTACAATCCTTTCGCTGTGATTGAATTAATTCAAGGTACAATTTATCATTTTTTTGAGTCATAATATAAACTCATTGAGAAAGTTTTTTTAAAGTTTAATATAAAATATTAGTTTAATATTAAATTTTTATTTTCTTAGCACGATATTCATCTTAAAATATTATATAACAATTGACATTGTCATAAAATAAATTTAAATTGAATATATTGAATATATTTGATATGGAACTAGATTAAAACTTTCTAAATCATATTTAATTTTAATTACTTTATTTA
>Ga0257127_1001534_pt1 | contig 16077 bp, 14 predicted proteins | sample SI060_135mmetaG_FD_190152 | JGI IMG/M metagenome (GOLD analysis project Ga0257127, IMG submission 190152) | Marine microbial communities from Saanich Inlet, British Columbia, Canada - SI060_135m | ecosystem: Environmental > Aquatic > Marine > Inlet | place: Canada: British Columbia | collected... | reverse complement strand
GATGAATGGTGTAATGGTAGACAATGCAACCGTCGTGGCAGCGGACATCGAAGCTGACAATGGCGTAATCCATGTAATCGATCAGGTCGTGCTACCCAATTAACTTCGTTTTTTCCATGTAACCTTTATTTCGGGCTGGCTTACGTCAGCCCCCCTTCATATCTTTCTCCTAAACATTCAACGCTTCAGGCCACAATATTTAGTTGGCCGACCTCCCCTCTCAATCATCCATGACTCACCAATCCCACGTCTTTTCTCTCTCGTCTTTTACTCTCTGAGCCAACGTCGAGGTATTCGTGCAGATTGATAACCCTCTGATCGTTAAAGCGAGCACTCACTGGTTCGCGTCCGGAAAGGTTTTGAGACGACACAGGAGTCACAGCTAACGGTGACTCTAAGTAGCTTAACTCAGTCGTAGTAGGCCGGTGCTGTTTCAAGGGTCTTGAAAAGTGCCAGGTCGTGCTCAATCCAAAGAGCAGCGCCAGTTTCCGCAATCAGCTTTTCGACCTTGTCCATAGATTTGAGCGTCTGATCCACATCCACGTTGATTATTGGCACCCTCTTTTCAGATCGATTGATCTGTGTGTGGTAAAGGTCTCCTGACAGAATGAGAGGTCCCAAATTTTCTAATTCAAGATAAAGGACTTGATGCCCGGGTGTATGACCTGGTGCGTTAATAATCTGGACTTTACCGTCGCCGAAAATATCGAAATCATCATCCAGCACCTTCACAGGAAGAGAGCGGAGCCCCGATACCAGTGTTGGGTCAAAGCCCACTAGTTGCGCGCCATCTGCCATGACCAGATCGTAATCACCGCGTTGGACGAGCCAAGTTGCGCCTTTGACTTCATTGGCAACGCCAACGTGATCAAAATGAATATGAGAAAAACCTACATAGCTCAATTCAGACAAGCTAAAACCCAAGGCCATATCTCTTAGTTGATCCGCTAAGGTTTTATTCAGCTTAGAGTCTATACCCTCATTGTCTGGATCCGGCTGCCAATCCGATATGGCGGCTGTTACCGATGGTAGCCCGCCGTCCCAGAGAACGATCCCTTTTGGGTGATCAATTATGTAACAAGGTACGATAAGTTCTCGTATATCTGTTTCGTTATCGCTGAGGTTAAATATAGCCATCGATTCAAAACGGAGATTTCCACAATCAAAAACATACAATCGAACGCCGCGATCGACATTGATATCCGAATTAGCATTTTTGCTTACAGAGTTTTCGCCACAAGCAGCTAAAAATGTGAGCGATAAAAGAACAGCAGAAACTTTTGAAAATAATCTTGAATTTGCTTTCGTCTTTATGATCATTATTTATTCCCGGAATATGAAAATGAGAAGTTTAAAGCGCACTTATCACAGGGTACCAGCTCTATGAACTGAACGCTCGCCGCCGATTTCTAAGCAAAGGTGACCGGCAAAGCAAGTCTGCCGGGCCACACAATGCTCTGTTAATCAAACCCGCTGACGATGCTGTGCAACACCCGTCTCTTTGTAGGCAACACTTCAGCGCTTGATCAAAAAGTAAACAAACTGCAACGAATCCTTTCTTTCATTCGCACTAACGAGAGCGTATGGTCGAAGGGCTCCATGAAAAAAAACTAATAAAAGGATATCAGAATGGAAGAAATAAATGCTTGGAACTACTTACAGTATGCGGCAAACACAAATGCCACCTATCTCATCGGTTTGGCATTTTTAACCTGGGTTGGCTTGAGAATTTCCAGCAGTGTCTACGCTGATGCTTCTGCCAGCATTATCGTTCGAATTGCTGGATCTGTTTTCTGTTTATCCGTCACCTGGTTCTGGCTAACTACCATGGCTATGTTTGAATGGAATGTTAACGGCGTGGCTGGTGTATTCACCGCAATGCAGGCGGAGGGGGACATCAGCTCAGGAGCGCAATTCATCATTGCTAATGCAAATCCGGGCGCAGAGCCTTCTATTATGCCAAATATCGTCCAGGGCTTATTCTTGCTTTCTGCTCTAGTGATACAGCTAGGCGGCCTTTGGATGAAAAAAGACTAACCCAGCGAGGTTGTTTAGGGGAGCCTCGGCTCCCCTAATTGTTAGAGGCATAGTCAGCCAATTCCTGAGCAAGCGTCACCGGCAAAGCATCTCGCACGTCACATCACGTTCTATAAACCAAATCCACGCACGATGCAGCACAACATCAGTCACTCTGTAAGTAATGCTTCATCGCATGATCAAAGAATGATCACCCAACCATGCCATGTCCCCAAATACGGCGAATGCATATACTGACCGGAAGGTGAAAAAGACAGCGTCAAAGGGCTGGTCCTTAACTCTACTCCTTGGATTACTCTGCTTTTACACAGGTAGAATAGGAAAAACTGAGCAAATCATAGAGAAAAGAACCAGCTTGTTGGTCTCCGTATACGAGATACTATCTGCCTTACACTCGAGGTTCTCTTCATCGGTGAAAATCAGCTCTCGGCAGGTTCGCCCTTTGTTACCGCAACATAATATGACGTTTTTCTTTTAGCGATGTTCTAACCAAAATCGAACTAACCTTGTGTGGGTTCGGTCGTAATGCTCTATTTAAAGGCCTTTAGATAACGAGAAAAAAAATGAAAAAAATAGGACTAGTGATTGGGCTTATGCTTGCTTGCACACATTTACAGGCTGATGTTGCCGTTGCTAATATCTGGTCAGCAATACCAGGTAATAGCAATCAACTTTTCGAGAACGGCATGGAAGCAAAAGCCATCCATGAGGCAATGGGGGCATCTGTTTCTATTGCCGCTGACCAAGACGGGGATATGCATTACGTTCTTTCGTTTGAAGATTGGGCCGCCTGGGGACGTTTTCAGGATTCAGCAGCGACGAATAAAGCTTGGCGTAGCTTTTGGCAGCGCGCAAACACCCAAGGAACAGCTGAGCTCAGTGCGACTTACATGCTGAACTTGGCGACTGTCGCTGACACCCAACCTGCTTCTATGATTTATAGTTGGGACGTGGATCAAGCGAAAACCCAAGATTTTGTTGCGCTTTCCATGAAATCCAAGGTCATGCACGAGCGAATGGGAGCCAGTATTGGCATCATAGTAGATGAACTTGGCGATGTTCATTACGAAATGTCTTTTCCGAGTTGGGAAGCTTGGGGCAAATTTCAGGCAAAAGCCCAGAGTGACAAAGAGTGGCAGACCTTTTACGCAGATTCATTCAAAGACCCTATGGCCCGTCTGATTAAAGTTTGGCGACTGAGCGCAATGTAGCGCCTAAATGCGGCTAAACGCGCCCAGGAAACAAGGTCGCGCCGAAGGCTTTGCCCACAGATGTTGGTTAACCAATTGAAAGACCAACATCTGTGATCAGGGCTGAGCCGGCATAAAGAACAACCCGCGCGTTCATCTCTTCATTTCCTCGTTCAGGATAATTGGCATTTCAGCACGCAAACCCCAATTTTTTGTCTCATTCCTAGCATTCAGACTTAGCCAAGCAATAAGATCAAGCCATGTGTTTCGGCATTGTGTGTGATGTAAAGGTCATAGTTCATCCCTAGTTCGTTGATTAATAGTTCGTTGATTAATAGTTCGTGCATTCATCACTCATTCACTAACAGTACTTAGATGATGCATCCGCAATGACCGATGATAAAACCCGTTGACAGCGTCCACCGCGTAATTAACGAAGTAACCGCTTAACTCCTCGCAGCATGGCCATCTCTTAGTGACCTAAAAAACAAGTGATGAATGAAGTGTTGGGTATTCTTAGGTATGCTGCGCGTCGTTCGCTGAAAAACAGTACTGCACAAACCATTGACTAGCGCTTTCGGCTAAACCCTCTTTCACCAACAAAGGACTCTTTAATGTCTGATCTAGATTCATTGTTTGAACCCCTGACTATTCGCGGCATGACCATGCCTAACCGCATTGTAATGGCGCCCATGACCCGCTCTTTTTCTCCCGATGGCATCCCCGGAGAGGACGTTGCAGCTTACTACCAGCGACGTGGCGACGCAGACGTCGGATTGTTGATCACCGAAGGGACAACCATCGGTAGAGGTGGGGCTTCTAATGATGCAAAAGTTCCTAACTTTCACGCCGAACGTGCTTTAAAGGGCTGGGCAGATGTCGTTGATGCAACCCATCAAACGCCGGCTAAAATAGGCCCGCAGCTATGGCATGTCGGCATGATGCGACAGCCAGGCACTGGACCCGAACCCGAAGCAACGTCAGACAGCCCGTCTGGTCGCACGCATACGGGAACACAAGTCCAACCCGAACCCACTGATAGCGAGATCGCCGACATGGTCATGGCCTATGCTAACGCCGCTGGCGAAGCAGCGCGCCTTGGCTTTGATTGCGTCGAGATACACGGTGCACATGGCTATTTGATTGATGAATTTTTTTGGGGGGTGATGAACACCCGCTCAGACAGATATGGCGGGAGCTTAGTCGAGCGCGCAAAATTTGCTGGCGAGATCATTTCAGAGTGCAGATCACAGATTGGTAACGACATGCCAATCATCTTACGGTGGTCTCAGTGGAAGCAACAGGACTTTGGTGCGCGTCTCGCACAAACCCCAGCCGAGCTTGAATCATTCTTAAAGGTTTTTGTTGACGCAGGCGTGGACGTACTGCATGCCAGCCAGCGCCGTTGGTGGGAAGCAGAATATCCAGAAGTAGATGGTGAACAGGGCTTAAATCTTGCAGGCTGGTGTAAAAAACTCACCGGGTTGCCGTCAATCACCGTCGGCTCGGTTGGCTTGTCGTCTGATTTTATCGGGAGTTTTCAAGGTGAATCGTCAAAGACACAGCCAATATCACTGGCTGTCGAACGCCTAGCCCGCGGGGAGTTCGATATGATCGCGGTAGGTCGAGCACTACTGCAAGACCCTGATTGGGCCCAGAAAATCAGGCAAGGACGTCATAACGAACTGGCTGATTGGGATTCAGCATCTCTGGCCAAACTGTACTAACGTGACAGCTGCTTTATATCTCAAAAGCTATTTTGGCTTGCGTTATAGATACTCTCGACTCGTTCTCTGTGCCAGAGAACGAGTTCTTAGAGTAGGTATCCGATTGGCACCACGGCACTTGGAAGGCACCTGAGTATGATGCGCTAGCACATTCGCCCTCTCCGTGATGGCGTTACGCTGAAATTCATTAAAACCATTGTCCCGGCTGATTGTGCCGGCTGATTGTGCCGGCCGGCAGTCTGTCCAAAATTGCGATGACTAAAAGCACTCGTCGAGTAATTAGGATGCAATCGCAGTACACCTGCGGTTAAGGGCACCACTTTACAAACAGTAGTGGTAACATGGGCGCACGCTATAACCTATGAGAAACATAAAAAATGTCCGTGACAACCGATGACCTGCGCATCCAAGAGACCCAGGAACTCATATCGCCTGAGGAACTCATCGATGACCTGCCGGTCTCCGACACCGTCAGCGATACTGTCAGTAACGCTCGTCGCTCGATCCACCAAATACTCACTCGTGAAGACGACCGACTGCTTGTCGTTGTTGGCCCATGTTCGATCCACGATCCTGAGTCCGCGATGGAATACGCCACCCGCCTGAAGGCACTGCGCGAGAAACTATCCGACGACCTTGTTATTGTGATGCGTGTCTACTTTGAGAAACCAAGAACGACGGTCGGCTGGAAAGGGCTCATTAACGACCCGGACTTGGATAACAGCTTCCAGATTACCAAAGGACTTCACGTTGCCCGCAGACTTTTGCTCGACTTAGGTGAGATGGGAATGCCTTGCGGCACCGAGTACTTAGACCTAATTAGCCCGCAATACGTCGCTGACCTAATATCTTGGGGCGCCATTGGCGCAAGGACAACGGAAAGCCAAACGCACCGTGAGCTTTCCTCTGGACTGTCGTGCCCCGTTGGATTTAAAAACGCAACCGATGGCGATATTCAGGTAGCGATTGACGCAATCAACTCGGCCTCACAACCCCATCACTTTCTATCCGTGACCAAAGGTGGCCGATCTGCAATTTTTAAAACCGCAGGCAACCAAGACTGCCACATTATTCTTCGCGGGGGAAAACACCCAAACTACGACATGTTTTCGGTAGAAGATGCCTCTGGCATGCTGAACAAGTCCGACCTGCCTGTTCGAATTATGATCGATGCGAGTCACTCTAATTCCAGGAAAATTCCAGCACGCCAAATTGACGTCGTTCATGACATCGCGACTCAGGTCGGCAGAGGCAATGCAGGAATCATAGGCTTGATGATAGAAAGCCATCTTGTTGAAGGCCGCCAAAATGTCGTTCAAGGCGAACCCCTCACTTACGGCCAATCGATTACAGACGCTTGTATCTCGTGGGAAGACACCGAAAAAGTCCTCACGTCTTTGGCGGAGGCTGCGTCAAAGAGGCGTAAATTGTCGCTTTAATCATCAACTTAGGCGTGTGGTCCCGAAGCGACAACCCCTCAGCGACAATGCCAAAGCTTATGCTTTACGCTTCCGTGTCATTGCTAGCCCCATCAGACCTAAGCCAAATAGAACCCCTGCTCCTGGCTCTGATACCGCTGCTGCGTTACCGCTAGCTTCTACTCTAAATGCACCGGGTCCACCAGAGTTAACCGCGAAAAATTGCAGCGTGTTGACACCAGCCAAAAACTTACTGGAAACCGTTAGATTACTCCAGCTTTGAAATGCTGGGTATCCGATAGCAATTGAAAAGCCTGTCGATGCACCGTTGATTAAAACGTCTGTCATTGTGTTGTCTACTGCAATTTTTAAATCTAGTGAAGCAGAAGAAACATCAAAGCCAGTTAAATCAAAAGTGGTTTGATAAGTTGCAGATGAGAGTCCACTTGGGAGACTGATCCAAGATGAACTCGCATTGCTAGGCATGTACGCGCTGTTAGAAGTCACTACCGGTGTAAAAATACTCGGTGAACCCGCTACAATTTCATAATGCTGCTCGTTTGCACCCAGAGACAAGGGAGCGCCGCTGTCGTCGACACCCGTACTGTATAGCGTTGTTATTGGCACAGCTACGGCAGTTGCGCTTATGAAAAGTAAACTTGCCGCCGCGACAGCTTGACTCATTTTTATTAACGATTTCATTTTTTCCTCGCAGCTAAATTTTATAGATATCAGAAGCAATAAATAAGCCAATTTTTAGCTGCTAAAATAGCGTCAAGCAAAATTTGGGTAAATTTAGAGATATCTTACTTGGCTTCTTGCAGAAAGAAGTCTTTGGGTCGCTTTCTTTTGAGGGTCATCAATGCCTAAACAGCCCATGATCTACTGCCCTGCAGGTGACCGAGTCCATCACTGAAGTTTTACGCAGGTGTTGCTAGGACGGCGAAAGAAATTGACGATCCGCGATCGCAGATACGAAAGACTGCGCAAATTGCGAGATGCAAATGCAAACTGCAAAAGCAAACTGCAAAACACATCGCTGATGATTTCGCGAAATCTTGTGGTCGTTGTTGCAAACAAGCGGCCTTGCGCGAGAGAAGATTTTCTGGATGATATCCAGATCAGTGATGACGGCGATAACGCGCACCTTCATTCCACAACAAAGGACAAAGGCTGATGTTGACGTACCATACTATTTTGAGTCGTTGAGGCTCGGTGGTTGAGCAATAAGACAGTTGTCGTGAGGGCGGCGCACCAGTAACACCAGTTGAATACAATGGAGAGTAATGCGCTTTATGAATGATATAAGCTGGGTGCCGGGTTTACGAACACCTTTTCTCAATAGCTTCTTTGATCTTGTGACACTGGCAGGATATCCAACATTTTTGATTCTACTGCTGACCTTTGGCTATTTGTTTTTTAGCGCGCGGAGTTTTTTTCACACTGCCATGCTATTGATTGCAACTGGCTTGCTGAATGCGTTTTTGAAAGATGTCTTTCAAGACCCGAGGCCAGCAGCCGAGTATATGCTCGACCCGCGCACAGGCACATCCTATGGTTGGCCGAGCGGCCACGCGCAAATTGCCGTCGTCTTGTGGGGTTTTCTGGCTTACGAGATCGGTCAACGCTGGGCCTATATCGCGGCGGCGGTGATCGCTTCATTGATTTGCTTCTCGCGTATTTACCTTGGCGTGCATGATATCGGCGATGTTCTTGGCGGCACGACCATCGGCTTCGCGTGTTTGGTCGCCTACATTTGCGGCATCAACAATGTCCGTTTACGCCAATTGGTTGATAATCTCGGCCATGGCGGATTGCTACTGGCGCTGCTGCTTGTGCATATCGTCTATATTTTGGTCTATCCGGCGCATGGCGAACATGTGGCACCGGTTTGGCTAGTCGGCATCATGATGGGCTGGGTTATCGCCCGCCAATGGATGGAGCATAGCGAGGTCGAATTGCCAGGCACGCTCATCGTGCGTCTGCTCATCGCCTCCCTCGGCACAGCTAGTGCCTTTGGGCTGTTGATCGTGACCATTAGTGTACCGATGCTTCTCGCTTTGGAAGGAATTCCAGACACGGTCGTTAGTTATTCCTTTGGCGCGATTTTCGGCCTCGCCACGGCGTGGTTGTTGCCCCGCCTCATCCAACGTTTGCCGATCCAGTAAAGCAAATACAGATACTGAACAAGCAATGGCAAAGCAGCTTTGGAAAGGATTAACTTATTTCGCGCACTAGACGTCGTGGTTTACGACACCAACACTGGGAACATGAGTGAACTGTTAGAGATAATCGCCGTTGAATGTTAGCAGCACCGCGTTTCTCACTAACGTCTTGCGTTATTCTCACTCAATACTCGTCTAATTTGAAATTCTTGTAGATAGCGAATTTCAAAAGGGTTTTTCGATTTCACAACTAGTTTAAAACTTTTTCATGGCAGGAGTTACTCAATATCGTTGAGGCTTAACGCCATAATTGCTTTCCAATTATCATCCATTTGCGGAAGCCATTCTTTGAGTAGCGGGGTGGTAGCCTCCTCTTTTGACAAGCCTTGTCTAAGCGTCAAATATTTATAGGTGAAGACAGACGCTCGGTAGTTTGCTGCGCAGTGAACGAGAACAGGACTCGCTTGATGCCTGAGCATATCCATTGTCTCAAAAAATTCTTTTACGTGGCTGGCGGTAGGCGCATCCCAGGGCACAGGTATATGCTGGTAAGACATATCTAAATCTGTGACTATTTTTGCTTCGTTTGGTAGTGCGTTGACTGATTGAGCGACCGCTAGATTTATGACTGCCGAATATTTCGCGGCTTTTATTAGTGCAAACTGCGCAGGTGTTGGTTGTCCTGCAGTGCCTACTCCGCTAGTCATTGGAAAGTAGTTCATGACATCCGCGATTGATTCAGAGTGACTATCGATATCATCGGTTAAATCAGTTTGCGCTACCGAATGACCAACACAAAAGTACATTAACATCGCTAGCAAAAGAGAACACATTGAACATTTCATGAATTATTTATCCTACAATAGATTGTGTTTTCTAATAAGCGCACGTTGAATCTACTCCTAACACACAACTGCGCGCTAACGATCTTGCTTCATTTCCAATATCTTTTATCCTTATCTTGCCTGACCAACGACTACTCAGAGACCTGACAATTTGCAGGAGCCGTGATCGGATTACACTGCACGGGCTGGGGCAAACTCACTTGGTATTCGTTACCAAAGTGGGTTGCGGGCAAGTAATAATCTGTACTCACTGCCTGAGCGCCACTGGCAAAAGCCGCCGCTCTTCGTCTTGTGTCATTTTCACGGGCCTCGCGAGTATCGGCATCAGCGCGTGTGCGCACCATATACCCAGCTTTCACCAGTCTTTGAATCTCATTAAACTGCCCAACAGGATCATTGATAATCATGATTGCGGCAGCAGGATGACCCTCTGGTGCGCTGGTAAACATTGGGCGTTGCTGCCAGCCGTCATAATACATATCACGCTTAGCGCCGCCCTCATCCAGAACCAAAATGAATTTGCCTCTGGCCTCGTCTAACAAGGGCCACTGCAAATCAACTATGTCGCGCGGGCGGATGAGCTTTTCACCTAGCACCTCTTCGACGATTGCGTCCATCAGGGCGAAGGCTGCTGGGCTGAAAGCCTCTGGTGAGGGTAAGCCGCGAATATGGCCATCTTTGGCATTGAAGCTAATCCATAAAGGCGCATGAGTTGGGTTGTTCTGCGACCAATCAACGATTTGAGTAAGGCAAATACGTAGCGTGGCACAGTTACTGTTCATGTCGATTTGTTGTACATGACCAACCAAAAATCGCTCTTCATAAGCAACGTAAAAAACATCCAATTCAAGCTTACGGATACCAAGGTCAAGCTGCTCAGCTAAAGGGGCATGCTCATACTCAAGGCCCTCCAGCGCTTTTGGGTTTATTTTCATCAACTGCTTCACAAAACCATCTGGCATGGCTTGCTTGTAGCTGTTGTGGCTTCCGACAAATTGAATGTGATTGATATGTATACCCGCGCTTCTGAATGCGGGCCGCTGGGCGCTGATGAGAGATTCTTTTTCAGCGTCTTCAAGGACAGCTTTATGCTTATCGGTTTTTAAGGACCCTTGATTGTGATCGCCTTGTTGATTGGGCTGACAGCCCGATAAAGCAAGGCAACCAAAGATCAACAGTAAAATTCTCATGCAATAGTCACTTTGGTGAGTTGTATTGTGGCCCGCTACGATAAAGATTACGTCGCATTTAATCGTTCTGGGTTGGCACACTCTTATGCTAAGTGTTTTGTCTGTTTATTTTATTCCCACTCCATAGTGGTGTTCGCAAGAGCCCTTGTAAACAAAGGGCTGTAGAGGCGACACAAGTAGTTTGTAACTCGTTTGTAACTCTCGCTCTGTTTCAATACTCTGCCTTCAAAAACATTACCACACAGAATCAATGGTTTAGGTTGTGTGTAGATACAAACATTGTAACTTGACGCCGTCATTCAAACTGGGCTTTTCGACTCCTTGTGGATTGCGCTCTCTCAACGCCTTCAAGTCCACAAAATACGCAATACTGATAGGTGAACCAAAGCTGATTCGTCATTTATCCACTCGAGCACCAAGTAGCATCTTCGGTACATCGCCATTCGTTAGGTAAGACAGATACAACAAGTAGAGGGCAAGATAAGGCGCACCTAACAGGACACCTCCAAGTCCGAGCACAAATCCAAGTGGCGAAAACTGATTCCTCCACACCAGCCAAAAGCCAGATAGCAAAAGAAAGGTGAAGAAGTCTAAATTGAATTGCCCCTGCCAATTCAATTGCCCAATCTCTCCGAAAAAATTTGGGAATAAACTCAGTAATCCGTAGTCCATCACCACAGGAAACGTGTAAACCCCTACGACAAAAATTATTGCCAAAAGAAAAATTCTAAAAAACAACATAGATATCCTCACTCCCACCCAACAGTAGGGTTAGAAAAACCCTTGTAAGAACAATGGTTTACAAGGGGCATTTTGTAGTTTGTAACTCTTACCTTCTATTTTTGCTCTGCCCATTAAACCAATTCCTCTGTTGTATCAGTAACTTAGCGACTTGTAAGTTACAAACATTGTAACCATTTCATCAATTTTCCTTTACAATGTATTCTCGACCCAAGATTCTAGTTTAGGCTGACTACCCGTTCAACTTGGTACCATACACAATACGAGGACAGTTTTTTGCTTAAACATAAGACTCACAAAAACAAGAACGGGGTAGTTCATTACTGGATATCGGAAAAGAAAAGCAACGCCTTGTTGTTCTTGCATGGCGCCACGATGGATCATGATCTATTCAAAGAACAAATAGACTATTTTCTTAGTGGCTTTTCAGTTATCACAATAGATCTGCCGTCGCATGGCTTATCAACGCCATATTCGAATTTTAGCCTGGAAGATTCTGCAGAAGTTGTCATCCAAATACTGGATATTGAAAATATTGGTCAAACTAATTTAGTTGGTCAATCTATGGGTGGTTATGTCGCGCAACTAATTGCTCTTAACCATGCAGATAGAGTGAGAACACTTTCCGTAGTAGGTTCATCACCACTCCAGCAGAAATACTATTCCAAAAGTGTTGATATAGAACTTTTCATTTCGCGGTTCTTAGTAGGATTAATCCCATACGATTTGTTAATCAAGAGCTTGGTTAAAGAAGTAGCTATAACAGACATCGGTCAGGCGTACGCCTCTGAAACCTTGAGAAATGGCACAAAAGCTCAGTTAACGGACGTAATGAGAAAGATTCATAAATATCTAAGAACATTCCGAGGGGATCCAACATTACAGATACCTATTTTAATCACGTATGGAGATCTTGAGAAAAATGCGAGAATTAAGTCAGCTTGCGGTAAATGGGCAGACTTTGAAAACCGAGAACTAAAAATCATTGGGAACGCAGCTCATAACGCAAACTTGGATAACCCATATATGTTCAACGAAACATTGAGCGCTTTTTTAGCTAACAACTAATGAATCGCAATAGTCGAGTTAGTTTGTAACAGAGTTTGTAACTGCTACGAAGGAATGGAGTCTACAGAGGAGTTTGTAACAAGTTTGTAACTACTTTTAGAGTGCTAAACCTATATAGAATGGGGGTTTGCGAGGAACACGCTCATTCCCACTCGATTGTCGCTGGAGGTTTGCTCGAAATGTCGTAAGTCACTCGCGACACATCACTGATTTCGTTAATTATCCGGGAAGAGACCTTCTCCAACAGATCATAAGGCAAGTGCGCCCAGCGAGCCGTCATGAAATCAATCGTCTCAACCGCGCGAAGCGCAATCACGTGTGCGTAACGTCTGGCGTCACCAACTACGCCGACAGATTTAACTGGTAGAAAAACAGCAAAGGCCTGACTGATATCATCATAGAGGCCGGCATTTCTGATCTCTTCAATAAAGATATGATCAGCGCGACGTAACACATCAGCATGTTCTTTTTTTATCTCGCCAAGAATACGTACTCCGAGTCCCGGCCCTGGAAAAGGATGCCGGTACACAACCTCATGAGGCAAACCCAGTTCCACGCCTATTTTTCTTACCTCGTCCTTGAATAATTCGCGTAGTGGTTCGACTAATTCCATAGTCATATAATCCGGGAGCCCACCAACATTGTGATGAGATTTAATCACATGCGCCTTTCCGTCCTTGTTACCCGCTGACTCAATCACATCAGGGTATATCGTGCCTTGGGCTAAAAAATCGGCATCTTTTAGCTTTTTTGATTCCTCTTCAAACACGTCGATAAACGTATTACCGATGATTTTACGTTTAACTTCCGGATCATCAGCACCCGCCAGTCTTTCGAGAAAAAGTGATTCTGCCTGCACTGTCGTGAGGTTGACGTTGAAAGTATTGCTGGTCGCTTTACCGAATATTTCTTCTACCTGTTCTGGCTCGTTAAGCCTAAGCAGTCCGTTATCTACAAATATGCAGTGCAATTGATCACCGATCGCGCGAGACAACAGGGCTGCGACGACAGACGAATCGACACCACCAGACAATCCCAAAATAACTTGCTTGTCGCCTACCTGCGCGCGCACATCTCTTATGATGTCTTCGACAATGTTCGCTGAAGTCCATAGCCCCTCACACTGACAAATGTCCAAGATAAAGCGACTGAGAATCAAATGACCTTGCAGCGTGTGATTAACTTCTGGATGAAATTGCAAACCGTAAAAATGGCGCGACTCATCACTCATGGCCGCATAAGGGCAAGCGTCAGTATTTGCCGTACCAATAAATCCTTCTGGCAACGTCACCACCTTGTCACCATGACTCATCCATACATCGAGCTGGCTGACAGAAGAGACAACCTCATCAGCAATTCCCCGAAGTAGCTCACCCTCGCCTTCTACTCTGACGCGAGCATAACCAAACTCATGTTTCGCGGAGCTCTCAACTTTGCCACCCAATTGGCTTGCCATTGTTTGCATGCCGTAACAGATGCCTAGTACGGGAACACCCATCTCAAAAACATAGTCAGGTGCAGCGAGGGTATCATCAGCGGTCACAGACTCAGGACCACCTGAAAGAATGATGCCTTTTGGCGAAAATGCCCGAGCGTTTTCTTCGCTTAGATGGATTGTACGAATCTCACAGTAAACGCCGATTTCTCGAACTCTGCGGGCGATTAGCTGGGTGTATTGTGAGCCGAAATCGAGAATCAGGATTTTCTCGGCGTGAATGCTTAAAGCATCGACACTGGCGGGGCTACTGGATGGTGCTGAGGTATTTGTGCTCATTGAAGTTTTGAAAGCTCCAAAGGCGCGTATTATACAGTTTCAAAGGGCTTTTGCGAGACCTCAGACGGTGCCAAGTTCCTTCAACCGCTCAACCAAGTAAGCTCGCGCGGTGTAACGTTCGGAAAGTATCACTTCAGGTCTGGGATGCAGGAACAATGGCAGAGAAATCCGAGAACGGGACTGGTCTGCGCCTTCTGGGTTCACCACGCGATGGGTGGTAGAGGGAAAATACCCGCCTGATGCTTCCTGCAACATATCCCCGGTATTGATTACCAGGGTTTCAAACTCACAAGGCACATCCATCCATTCGTTTTCTTTCGTCAGCACCTGCAAGCCCGGTTCGTTGGACGCAGGCAATATTGTAATAAGATTAATGTCTTCGTGCGCTGCTGCTCTTATCGCGCTTGGCTCTTCGTCTCCAGTTAAAGGCGGATAATGCAATACGCGTAACAGTGTCTGATCACTACCCTCGCCCTGCACCATGCCAGACAGCGGTTCAGAATATCCTGCGGCAACCTCCGCCGTGGAGTGCTGTTCGACCCAGGCAAGCAATTCAGCCGCGAAAGCCATCGTCGATGCATAATACGTCGAGATGTTTTGCTTCAACGATACCGGACATTGCCCCCAGGGATAGTAGTGAAAGTACTCTTTAATATCCTTAACGGTGTGCCCTTTAGCGACCTCGGAAACCGAACAAGGAAAAAAACCGTCTTGCGTTTCACGATTAAAATGAAATGCACTTTTTTCTGAGGCATCGAAAAAGGCCTGCCACTCGTTGTAGATGGTATCTACCAATCCTTTCTGAATCGGATGATTCTTGAGCACACCAAAACCCGTCACACGCAGAGATTCAACAAATCGTTCGGCACCATCCGGCGCAAGGTAGTCAATGGGTTCCAGTTTCACAATTCAGTCTTTCCGTATTATTTGGTCATGTTCATACAATTATAAACGTGGTGTCTTACGACAAACAGTGACAAGGATCAGTATTTGCCAAGACGGGCTCGCTGATCGAGACAAATCATCCGTTAACAATCTCATAACAGGGAATATAAGTGCTGCCGGGGAGTTTCATACGACCTTCGCTGACAAATGAAGTTAACAGCGAATCCATCGCGCTCATGAGATCAGCATCTCCAGATAACTTGAAGTTCCCATGCGCCTCAACTGCACGAATACCATTCTCCTTCACGTTACCCGCGACGATGCAGGAAAATGCGCTACGCAGGTTCGCCGCGAGCTGATATACCGGTTGGTCTCGCCTTAAATTTAGCGCAGCCACGCTCTCGTGTGAGGGCGCAAAGGGAAGCTGAAATTCGTGATACATCTTTAACAACCAGTTGAAAAAATAGGCGTCGCCCTTCGCTTTACGATACCTTCTGACGCTACGAAGCCCACCATGCATGGCCTCGGCAACTGCCGCTGGATCATCGACTATAATTTGATAACGCGCTTGCGCTTGTTCACCCAAGGTGGCACCAATAAACTGGTCAACCCTCTGAAAGTAGTTGCGCGCAGATTCTGGCCCCGTAAATACAACGGGAAACGGAATAGATTGGTTATCAGGGTGAAGCAAGATGCCCAGCAAATAGAGAATTTCCTCCAGCGTACCCGCACCCCCGGGAAAAACTATAATCCCATGACCAATGCGAACAAACGCCTCCAGGCGTTTTTCAATGTCCGGTAAAATAACAAGCTCGTTGACAATCGGGTTGGGGGCCTCTGCTGCGATGATGCCGGGCTCTGTTATACCTATATACCGACCACTTTTAATACGCTGTTTGGAATGGCCAATGGTTGCCCCTTTCATGGGTCCTTTCATCGCACCCGGTCCACAGCCGGTACAAATATCCATCGCGCGCAAACCAAGTTCATACCCAACTTCTTTGGTGTATTCATATTCCGGTCGCGGAATCGAATGC
>Ga0257127_1001532_pt1 | contig 16080 bp, 8 predicted proteins | sample SI060_135mmetaG_FD_190152 | JGI IMG/M metagenome (GOLD analysis project Ga0257127, IMG submission 190152) | Marine microbial communities from Saanich Inlet, British Columbia, Canada - SI060_135m | ecosystem: Environmental > Aquatic > Marine > Inlet | place: Canada: British Columbia | collected... | reverse complement strand
ATTTGTTCTTTGCTTAAGAGCTCAAACGAAATTGCTTTCAGCGACTTATCAGTTGTTTTAGTTTCCATAGTTTCGTTTATTAAATGCTCAATGTTTGTTTGGTTTAAACTACTTTAAGTTATCTTTTTGTTTCTTCTTTTACTCTGAATGTGAATGTAAACGTTTGGTTGAAACATAAAGCTTTTTATACTGTAGTATTGGTACTTTTAAGATACAGCGAGAACTACAAATTGTAATACTCTTTTAAGCAAGTTTTTTTGTACTTTTCAGAATTTTTTTATTTTGGTTTCCGACCATGACCGTGTAAAATAATTATTATCTAGCAAACTTTAGTTCTAACTTTTAAGCAAGTTTTTTTGTACTTTTCAGAATTTTTTTATTTTGGTTTCCGACCATGACCGTGGTGATAGCATGAAGTCCATACTATTACTATAGTAGTATTGGGAAATCAAATTTATAGTTTGGGGGGAGAGGGGTAAAACCTGCTTAAAACACAAGAAAAGAACCAACCTGCTTAAAATATATCATCACGCACAACTTTTAAGCAGGTTCATAGGATTAAGAACCAACCTGCTTAAAATACATATAAAATGAAGCAATTAAAAAATGAAATTTGATGTTCCACCATTCATGCGTACTATTAATAAATACCACTACATACTACAACCCCAGCGTGAAAGAAATCTAAAGGCGTCAAACTTACATAAGCACCAACAGTTAAAAAGAAACAAGCAACTTCAACCAAACGATTCTTACATATATAAAGGAAACAAAAGTAAGAAAATGTCAAGTGGTTCTAGAAAATCTAATAAGAAATTGCGTCGCACGCATAAAAATTATTCTCTTCTCACAGAAGCGGAGCGATGTATCCGGAATCCTGATATGTATATCGGGTCGACCGATGTCCAGAAGAACAATGACCATGATGGACACGGCTGGCCCTATTACTTTGACGGTGTGTTGAATAAGAAGTATGCCATACCAGGTATGTTCAAGCTATTTGATGAGCTTTTGGTTAATGTAATGGATGTCTACACGAAGAATAGCACAGGTGAAGAGGCACCAGTGAAGAACGTTTGGATAACTGTCGATTACGATACAAATACAATCAGCGTAAAGAACGATGGTGATGGCGTACCAGTTGAGTTGCACGAGAAAGCATCTAAGGCTCTGAAGAAAAATGTCTTATGCCCTGAATTGGTCTGGTTCCATTTTGGATCTGGTGATAATTTCGAAGGAGATCGTCTCGTTGGAGGTAAGAACGGCTATGGAGCTAAACTCTGTGGCGTTTTCAGTACCAAATACGAAGTAAAAACTTGTGATGGTAAAGGCAAACAATTCAAAATGGTTGCTCAAGACAACATGAGCAATATGGGAAAAGCTTCTGTCAAATCCGTGAAATCTTCCGCGTATACCAAAGTTACATTTACGATCGATATGACCAGATTTACACAAGACGGTCTTCCGCTCGTCAGTATTCCAACCGATACTCGTTTTGCTATGGAACAACGCGTTCAAGATCTAGCAAACTTTATGCCAGACGTGCGTGTAAAGTTGAATGGTACAAGAGTAAAAGCTAAGACGCTTGCCAAACAAGCAAAAGAAGTGTTGGGTAAAGTCTTGTTCTCGCATGAAACAGATAACTATTTCATTGCAGTTGGACCTAGAAAAGAAGAAGGAGGATCTGGATGCTGTTCCTACGTGAATGGAACCTTTAACCGCAACGGCGGGAAGCACATCAGTCAGCTGTTGGGTCAACTAAGCACTGGTTTGTACCAGAAATATCCCGAATACAAAAAAACAAATCTTAGCCGACATCAATTGGGTCGTAGATTGTTGGTATTTGCTTCGTTGAAGAATGTAGTGAATGTGATGTACGATGGTCAATGCAAAGACGAGGTAAAAAATGCCAATAGCCTTCGTTGTCCAATAAGCTATACAGAAGCTAGCCACGACAAGTATTTCAAAATAATTCGTAAACAATTAAAAGATTACATGCAGAAAAAGAAATCTCAAGGTGAAAATCGCGAAGCCAGAGCAACCGATGGACAAGGAAGCTCCAGATATGTCAACGTTGAAGATCTAGTAGATGCTAGGCAAGCTGGTGGCATATGGAGTCAAGATTGTGACTTATATATCGTCGAAGGTAAATCAGCTAAACGTCTGACGTCAGAGATGGTGCCGAATCTCACGTGTGGCATTCTACCGATTCGTGGTAAAATGAAAAATGCAGGTAGACATCCCAAAGCCGATTTTAATAAAAACAAAGAGGCTATTGCTATTAAACAAGCGTTGGGGTTGAAGCAAAATACAAAAAACATTGACAATTTACGTTACGGCAAACTTGTTATCATGACTGACCAGGACAGTGATGGTTACCACATCAGAATGTTACTAATGAGTATGTTCGCTGAACACTGGCCGGAGTTAATCGCGAAAGGGTTTATTTGGATATTTGAAACTCCAATTGTAAAAGCAAAAAAAGGCACTGAGACGATTAACTTTTATGATCAATGTAAAGTTGAAGAGCATGTCAACAACAACGCCGGTTGGAAATACAAATACTACAAAGGTTTGGGTACCTCCACAGCTGCTGATGCACGTGAGTATTATCAACATCGAAATGAACTGATGTGGAAAGTCTCTGGTGACATTAGCCTTATCAAAAAGTGCATGGGTAAATCGAAAGAGGCGGACGCGTACCGCAAATGGATCAGTTCCGGTGAAAAACCATGCCAATTGACAGATCGAGGCAACGTTGAATTCATTGTGAAACGTCAATTTGGAAATTTTGCGTTTGCACAAAACTCACGTAAAATACCTCATGTGGTTGATGGTTTGCTGCCATCTAATCGAAAAGTGCTACTCTTTGCGCTTAACAACTTCAAAGTCGGTGATAACGACAACATAGTTGATCGCTTTGCGAACAGAGCAGCCGATAAAATGAAATACCATCATGGCAGTTCCAATTTAATTGGTGTCATTGTGAACATGGCTAGTGACCACGTTGGAGGAATTGCATTGCCTTACTTTGTAAAGGGAGGTCAGTTTGGTTCGAGGCATGACAATGAGCACTCGGCTGGACGTTACCTAAAAACTGGTTTGCTAGACCACGTGAAACTATTGTATCCACCAACTGATATTCAATTCTTTCCACAACAAGTGGACGAAGGTGAAGTTATCGAGCCAAAGTTCATGGTTCCAATTATCCCTATGCTTCTCGTAAACGGTCACAGAGGTGGTTTGGGAGTAGGATGGTTGTCAGAAATACCTCCTATGATGTTGAAGCAAGTCATACGCATGGTAAAAAGGCGGTTAAACAATCAATCAGATTTAAACCCTCCAATTTACTATAAAGGATTTACAGGCGTGGTGGCAGATACGTATACAGAAGGTAAATACACGAGGGAAAATGACGAAATCACCGTCACTGAACTTCCTATTGGGTTGAAGACCGACAAATTCATTGAAGCAATACGCAAACACACTTCTCGTATTGACTTTATGACAAACCACGGTGTTGGTAATACCGTTCACCTCAAGATTAGGGGATGCGAAGAAAAAGTTGTTGAAAAATTGATGAAGAGGCCAATAAAAAAACAACATGTTGCGTTCAACGTGGATGGTACTATTCAAGACTTCAGTTTTGGAGACGAGATAGATAATGCGTTTGTAAAGAACGTTCTTGATGTCTTCATGAAGGAACGACACTCCATTTACGAAAAGCGTAAAGCTAAAATTGCTGCTGAATTGAAGACAGAACACGATAAATTAATAACAAGGGCAAATGTTATCAAATCGTTCATTGATGGAGTGTGGTGTGCAAAAGACTTGATGGAACAGAACACTACACTAGCAACGTGCAACAAAATTTCCAACATGCCAGGTCAAACAGTACCCGTTGAAGAAAAAGATTTGGATGTGTCTATCCGAAAATTGAACATGAATGAATGGACAAGGTTAACTACCAAAGCAACCGCATGCGAAGAAGAGAGACTAAATGTGTTGAATACTCCAATCAAAGACACGTGGGTAAAGGAGTTACATGAGTTGGAAGTAAAAATTTACGGTACAGAAATGGAAGAGGAAACAGCTGCTGTTGGAGAGAAACGAGATTTTATCGATCTGACAAGTGAATGAATTAAATTTTTTACTACTATATATTAGTTTTATAAGTGATATAATATAATGATGAAAATAATACTAATTTTGTTAAATCTACTTCTGTTCAGCATTTATGCTAATGCAAGCTGGACCAGCCGCGATATTGTTCGAAACTACCGTAGAGTTCAAATTTCTGGTGACGGATCAACCATGTTGGCGATGGGCGATGGATTCAAGATAAGAAAATCAACAAATGATGGGGTCTCGTGGTCCTCACTGTCACCTAGTGAAACAAATGGCGCAGAATATGTTTCAATGTCCAACGATGGACAAACTATAGTAATGGCAAGAGGACAAAGGATTTACGTTTCAACCAATGGAGGTAGTTCATTCACCATTAAGGATTACACAATGAGGAATTATAATGATATAATTGTCAGTGGCGACGGAACACGTGCTGTTGCTGTTGTCCGAGACGGTAAGATTTACGTTTCCGATTCGCCCTTTACTTCTTGGAGCGAAAAAGGAGTAACGAAGAGATGGATTAGGCTTGCCATATCAGACGATGGACAAACTGTTTTATTGTCGGATTATGCTTATGTCTCTGCTAACACTCCCCAATACGAATCCAACGTATGGCGTAGTACCGACGGTGGAGATACATGGGCGGTAGTTAAACAAGTACATGATGATGGGAATGCATATGTAATGGGTTTAACAATTTCAGGAGACGGTAATTATGCCTATTTTGCTAATATGAATGGACACTGGTGTGGTGATGTAGTGTGTAGGTATTGGTATAAGTCGACCGATGGTGGCGCTACATGGGGTAATGGAATTAATGCGTATCCAATGGAGATTAAGTCTATGGCAACTTCAACGACTGGAAAATATATACTTGCCGTAGGGGATGGTAAAACGGTGTACTTATCAGACAACTACGGAGTCACTTTGACAGCAGGCACGCATACCATAGCTAAAAGTGTAGCGTCGTGTGATATGTCAGGCGATGGATTAAAGATGATACTTTCAACTTATAATGACAACTTATACACTCACGTCACAGCCCCTCCAACGTGTGACGCGAATTTTTTCGGAGATAGTGGCTCATGCACTGCGTGTCCTACACATTCCACAAGAGTCGTTGGAGACCTGGCGAGTTGTGTTGATTGTGCTTGTCAATGCTTAGCAGGCCATTATGCAACCGGCAGTGGTTGCTCGCCTTGTCCAACCGGTTCAGATGCTGCTGGAAAAGCGGCAGGCGATTCACACACAGTGGCCAGTTCGTGTACTTGTAATCTTAATTTTTTCGGCGGAAACGAACTTTGTAATGCTTGTCCAGTAGGAAGTGAGACTCCAGCTGGCGATGCGAATACATGCGCTGATTGTAGTTGTACGTGCCTCGCTGAATACCATGTTGAAGAAATCAGTTCAACACCAGGAACCTACCGTTGTGCCCCATGTGCGAGTGGATTTACACGTCTTGCTGGAGATGACATATCCAATGGAGCAACATTGTGTATCCCTTCTGGTCCACCTGTAGATTGTTTGGTCAATCAATATGTACTTGACTTTGTGTGCACCGATTGCCCAGCTGGTAGTACAAATCCACAAGGAACCTATTTAACAAATAATGCATTGAACGGTCATGCTAATAATTTATGTTGTTCGGCTGGATTGTACTTAGATGCTGCCGGCACGGCATGCGAGGCACGTACATGTGCTACAAATGAAAGAGTAGATCCAAATGGAGTTTGTGTAGCATGTGTCGGTGGTTCACGCGACGCTGGTGACCTAACAAACGGAGGAGAAACGCATTGTTATCCAACAGCAGCTGTTGTTTCTTCTTCCAAATCATTGAACTTTGGACATGATATAGCCACTCCACCAAACCTAGGCATAAAAATTGTAGATTATGATGACGATGGAGTTTTAGACTTTATTTATTACCAGAGAAGAATCATTTCTGGAAGTGTTGGTTCTAATTTCTTGGCACTTTATGTTAATGAAGGAACAAATCATAATCCAAGTTACCGTCGAACAAAAGTTTTTGCTAGAGGCCTTAACGGCTACCCTATTAAAGTAGAAGATATTGTTGTTAGAGATTTTAACAACGATGGTGTAAAAGATATTTTTATTGTTGGAGGGGCGAACTACGTCCCATACAAAAAACATTCATATGGTAACTTAATGTTGAAAGGACATCCTACTGAATTTTTACCGACGTCGAGTACTACTTCAACTGGGGTAAGGGGTCCTGTTGTAGCTAGGGACATAAACGGAGACGGTTACCTGGACATATGTGGTAGTGGAGAAACTGATGGTACCGCATGTCTTCAAAATACAGCAGATGGAAACTTAAACCTTAATTCCATGTTGTATGTTAATACTTACCACGGTTCTTGTACTGCACATGCTTCAAAATACATGGGTGTAGCCTTTGATGGAAAAAATGCCGTTATGCAACTTATTGATGAAACAACATGTTCAGAAGATAAGTTTACTTTAGAACTTGCACATGACAATTCGGCGTATGCGCATGTGACCACTTTGACGCCTCTGCTTACAGCATTTGTAAATGAGGCAAAGTTTGTAGATTTTGATAACGATGGAAACGACGAATTAGTAGTACTGACGGACAACGAGCTCAATGTATACACTTTCACAAAATCAGAAACTATTTCGTATCCAAATACGTTAAATTCTGTCAATCTTAATACATCATTGAGCACAGTCAGTGTAATATCGTCCCACAGTTCCGAAGGCGATGCTTCTAATGCTTGTGATGCCGACGTTGAATGTCTAGGTATCCAATTGTCTTCTACCGGCCAATGGGAAGCTGTAAAAGGAGATATAGCGTATGCACAGGCACCATCGGTACTGAGTGCGACCGCATGTAAAAGTAATTATCGCCCAGATATGTGGCTTCCAAAATCTTGTTCGGATTTGGCAAAAAGGACTAAAAAATTTCATTGTTTTTCGAATTGGGCCTTTGGTGCGGCTTCAGGTGTTGAGTATGATTATTTCGCTGGTGCTGATTTAGGAGCAGTATCGCCAACAAGCTTAAGTGAACTTCCAGCGGCATGTATATTCGATTCAGAGACTGATGTGAAAAATGCAGACAAAATAGAAACTTGTTTGACGACGGCAAATAATTTTTATATCAACTCATGCGCCGCGACCACCGACTGTGTTGCTGTTCATGCTCGATGGAACAAAGATGACACCAATAATGGTTGGAAAAAAATTGGCGACAAGTGGGTTTTAATAACAACAAATTTAAAACAAGGCGACGAATCTCCCGCGTCTGCTAGTGTGATTAATGGTTGTCACGAGTCTACTATTGGATTTGACCCATATAATATGCGTTATTTCCTTGTAGAATCTTCAGGGGTTGCACCAAAATTAAAACTAAAGGTCGTATCAGAAGTTATTACTAGCGCGGTTGGACAGCAAATTACAGAGTATACTACATGTGGTATTTGCGATAAACAAATGAAAGAAATTCACATTGCAGATGTAGTCAAAAGTGGAAAACCTCAACTGATGTTAACGGACAACGTGGGTACGGCTTCAACTGCGTTTGTTGTAAGCGTAGAACAAGTTGGAGGACAATGGACGGGCGATGTGGTGAACTTGAAAACTTTGGTACCTACTGTAACGACAGCAGCATTGGGGTCAATAACAGCTTCAACATTTGAATCTGTGGCTAAAGACTTTGGAGGATTGACAGTAAATGTCATACCAGAAGTTTCATCTACAGCTAAACAAACTACTGTGGTCAAATACCCTTTGTCCTGTGCTGTTAACGAACGAGCTGTAAATGGCGTGTGTGAAGCATGTCCAGCTGGAAGTACAAGCACTGGAGTGAGTGATCCAACCGCTACACCAAACACTGGGTGCGCGAGGTCTGACAATTCATGTTTAGAAAATGAAAATGTAAAAGACAACACGTGTCATAAATGTATATTTCCAGAAAAGAACGATGCTGGTGACGACGCCAGTGGAGCAAACACAGAATGCGACTGTGTGAATTCCTACGGTCCATGCGAAGGCGATATTCAAGTATTCACTGGCACATGTGACAATGTAGGAAACAAAAACTGTTCTTCCAGTGCGGTGCAAGTGTGTCATGGAGCGTTTGGTAACTGTGATGTAAACAGTATAAAAACATGGAGTAATTTCGATGTTCCTTCAACTGGAGACATGAGCACATGTCAACATCCGTCTGGATATGAAGTAGCATGCATATGTAATGGTAACAAATATGCCAGTAATGGAGCTTGCCGCGAATGCCCAGATGGAGCAACAGCTAATTTGGTTGATTACGATCCTAATAACGGCGATACAGTTTGTTTGTGTCAAGGCGCAATGGGGTCCGACGGAACTGTATGTGTTCCTTGTGGGGTTGGCAAAACTAACTTTTTAAAAGATTATGACCCTACAGACGGAGTAAAGGAATGTCTTGTTACAAACTGCAATAAAGATTTTCATGTGGTAGATCATGTATGTGTGGCCTGCCCTCATAATTCTCAGCGATTGCCTGGGGATGATCCTGCTGGCCCTGAGACAAGATGTCATTGTCGTGTAAACAGTAAAGTCGTTGGAGGTAATTGTATGGCATGTGAAGCCGGTTCATCAAATCCTAAATTATGTTACGCGGCCAAAGAAGGTGGAGATACGTACTGTACATGCAATGCAAATTATTATGCGGGTACATCGAACGTATGTACGGAGTGCCCTGCAAATTCAAAAAACGAAGCCGGAGATTACGCTGGAGACGCCCCAACGTACTGTAATTGTATAAAGGGGTACCATGTAGAAAGCGGAGCATGTGTAAAATGTCTGGGCAATTCGCTGAGTGTGGGTGGGGATGAATTAGATGGAGGGGATACATACTGTACATGTGCCAGAGACTACTACGCTTCTTCCGGAACCTGCACAGAGTGTCCACTAAATACATTTAATGATGCTCCAACTAAATCTGATGTAGAAGGAACGTGCAAATGCAATGCTAATTTCAAAGTTTCCAGTAATGCATGTGTTGCGTGCGAGTTGAGCAGTACAAGAGTAGGAGGTAGCGTTATAAGTGGAGCAGATACTTACTGTGTGTGTGGAACCAATGAAAAAGTTATTAGCAATGAATGTACAGCATGTGAACAAGGTAGTTCTTTCCCAGGTCAACGCGACGCAGCAGGTGCTGACAATCAATGTATCTGTAACGCTGGCTATGAAAAAGATAGTGCGACAAAGTTATGTGTCTTATGTCCGGCCGGCACAGATTCTTACTCACCTCATGGCGCCGATGCACCTTGTTTATGTAAGTCAGACCACTATGTAAAAGTAATTGGAAGTTGTCATTCGTGTCCAGATGGTTCTACCTCGGATGGAGGCAATACTTACAAATCCGTCAGTACATGTAAGTTGCTAGAAGGGTACTTTGTGGATTTTTATAATTCTGGTACTGTAACAGAATGTCCTTCAGGAAGCACAAGTAATGGAGGAGAAATGATAAATGGAGGACCGACAAAATGTAAAACAGAATTTAACCACTATGTAGATACAGATCGAGGTGTGCAAGACTGTCCTGCTAATTCGGCAGTGCCGGGTGGTATTCTGGTTGAAGATCGAGCTACTATTTCTGGGTGTATATGCAACAAAGAATTTCAGGCAGTAGGTGCAGCATGTGGAGAATGTCCAGCTGGCCAAACAACGGATGGTACGCATCGTACGGATGAAGCACAGCGTGGATGTCATTGCAAGGAGGGATATTATGTTGATGCTACAGACCATTCGTGTAAACAGTGTTCTGCTGGAGGTTCAACACCAGAGGGTGGAGATCCAAATGGAGCATCCACTTCATGCGATTGTGCTCGCGATTTTAGAGTAGATTCAAGCGCCCAATGCACAGCGTGTTTGCCTGGAGAGACAAATGAGCCACTGGATAAAACACAAAATGGCGAAACACAGTGTGACATTACTCGTTGTATACAAAATCATAGGGTTCAAAATCACCAGTGTGTTGCATGTCCAACCGGCATGGAAAACGCTCCAGATGATGCAGCAAACTCAGTTAACACCATATGCGACTACCAGGGAAGTACTCAAAACCAATACGAGTTTGATGTAAGTGGAAGTAGCTTTTTGGTGCAAAGAAAAGATGGAACTAATTTAGGTCTAAACGGTAAAATTACTTTACGCATTGGTGAGGGTCCTTTTACCTTTTCTCGTCAGCCAGCTTCGTCCACGGGTGATAATTTGGTGATTGCAGATGCAATAGTATGGGATACACCTGATGTCAGCTATACTAGTTATACGCAAGTAGCCGCATTAGAAGCCATTGACGACGTTCAAGTTGTAGCGTGGAATCCAACTTTACCGGGGACGTACTACTATCTTTCTAAAGATACGAACACTATGATTGGTGAAATTGAAGTTACATTGCCGCTATGCGTAGTAGGAACATCTGGTACCGTGCAACTAATCAATTCTTGTATACTACCAAACGAAATTATTGTGTCCGGTAGCTTACAGATTTCAGTGTCTTCGTCGAGAAGAAGATTTTTAAAACAAAAATTAAAAAGTGCGCAACTCTTAGTTCAAGCTGCCGCTAACAGTAGACATTTCTCGGTGCCAGCTGCAAGTACGCTGACGTTGAATGGCTTCACATTAAGCGATGGCAATCCCGGAGATGCAGGTGGTAGCATTTTAGCTTCTGGTGGGTCTGTTACAGTCACCGGTGTTACATTCAAGAATAACAAAGGAACAACCGGGGGCGCAATAGAAGCAGAAAAGGACCAGGCTAATAATGACCCCGCGGTGACAATTAAAACTTCAACGTTTGACAATAACGAGGGCACAGGAGGAGGAGGAGCAATTAACGTAAAAGCTGGTGTATTTAATGTAGATGGAAGCGTGTTTACAAATAACAAGGCTCCAAACGGAGATGGAGGAGCTGTAGCAGCCGTGACAGATGTTACCATCATTACGTCTACATTTGAAGCAAATTCCGCACCATCGGGCAGTGGAGGAGCTGTAGCAGTCGATGGTAAACAACTTACAATGACGGATGTTACATTAAAATCAAATAGTGCACAGAACGGAGGAGCAGTAAATTTGAAAGCAGGGACGGCGACTTTAAGCCTATTGGACGTTGAATCCAACACTGCCACAGCCGAGGGTGGGGCTATTTTAGTGGATGATTCGGACGTGACAATATCATCATCGAACATTAAAGAAAACGATGGAGCGACAGGCGGAGGAATTAAGACTAAAAATATGGGTGGAAAACAATTTTCCTCTACATCAAACACGTTCAACGGCAACAGTGGTTCATCTGGCGGAGGTGCTTTCCACTTTGACGACGATGCCAATGCTAATATTAAAATATTTCAATCATCATTCATTAACAATAAGGGAGCAGCAGATGAAGCCGACGATATAAAATCTACTGGTACTGCAAACATTGTAGTTAAGGTGGTTGATTTACTATCTGAGATTGTAAGAAAAAATATGCCTCAACCTGATTGTTCCACAGTTGATTGTGCTCATAAAACGAATTCGGCGGGTGCTGCTAAAGCAGACGGGTCATGCCGATGTTCGTGTGATGGTACTAGCCAGTACGAGAATTTAGGTAATGTATGTACAGCTATAACGGTTTGTAAACCTGGGGAAGTCGTTGTTGTGGAGGCCACCGCTACATCTGACCGAATCTGTGGTACACAATCAATTGCTGATAAACAATCTACGTTCGATGCAGCAGGTGCAGCATTGAGTTCATTGGTTACCAATAAGTTGAAAGAATCAGGACTGGGGGATTCGGATGCGTTCAATTTAGCAGTAGATATGATAGGCGGAGTGAATAAATGTTAAATATACTATAAATAAAGATATTACTTTATCATATGAGTCAGATTAATACAGGGCAGTTAGATCTGTCTGGTATTAACATTCAAAAATTTACGTCTTCTAGACAACCTCGTAACGGGGTAAAAGCAAAATTACAAATAACTCCTACTTCAACAAACACTTCGCAAATATCTAACCCATGTTCTACTAAACTTTGCTTTGGTGTACTTCTCCTTTTAATAGTAATTATATCAATTTTTTCGGTTGTAACAAGTACGTCTTCGTCTATAGAATCAGTGTCGTACGCAACTACGAAACCTGTAAAACAATTGAGTGGGGGGTTACGGAAAATAATAAGGATGCAATGCACACACGACAGTAATACACATTGCACTACTAGGAATGAAGGTGGGGAGTATGTTGTCAATATTAAATCATGCGTTGTTTACGATTTCAACGGTATACCATTTACTGACTTACATCGTGATGAATTACAAAATTGGCATGTACCACCAGCTAGTGATATGACTTTGATTGTAAATAAGGCGTGTAAAGATATAACAGCAACATACGACACAGAGGTCAAGTATTTGCCTACGTACGCAATGAAAAATGCGCAAGGAAAGTATATAAAAAAGATTGTTTGGATTCCCGTACAAAACTGTTATTCGGAGTTTAATTTAGTAATAGGTAATGAACATGTTTTACATGGAACGCCGGCTTCCATGGTAGCCCAAAAGAAATCTAACGGGGTAGTAGCATACATTTATAAAGTTGAAGGTAAAATTGAAGGATCAATTTCCGTTACAGGAAAGGGGTGCGATACGCCAATACATGTTTATTCTGAGAAAAATTAACTCATCATTAATGACTGTACCTTATTAAATGCCTCAACATTTTTTATTTTTCTTTTTTTTACTTTCTTGTACTCAATATTTTCTTTCACAGCAACTAATGGAGCAATCATCCATTTTTTCCGAAATAAATTTTTTGACTTCAACACAACCGACATTTCTTTCACGGTGTGTTGAAGACGATAAATTTCTTTGTATAATTCAATACTATCTTCTTCTCGTATTCTTCCATTTAGTAACTTACATCTGTCTCTTAATTCGCCCAATGTACGTCCAGACTCCAAATGGTATACACGTTTCCATGAAGAATATCTAGTGAAGTACTCCTCAAGTATGTCCTGTAAACACGCTTCAGTCCAACTGGTCAGACTAGAAAAAGAAGAATGGTGCTGAAGTATTGATTCAGCCTGTTGTGTGCGTGGACGATACACGGAGCATTGTCCAATCAGCCCTCCACGAATAATGATAGCTCTGAAAAAATGTTGTTTAAAACTAAATTCGATCGAGTCTCCAACATTTATCATTTTATGCTTTAAAATATCAAACAACGTAGCAGTCATATTATGTAGACACAAAACAGTATATTTATAGGTAATATGATCCACGTACACGAAAAGAAGCATATCGTAGACGCCACATGGCGTCAGTAGCTTCCAAAACATCTAAATTCATTCGTCCAATGTTATCACTATTTTCTAAAATAGAATCCCTTACCTGTCGGTTCAATGGCGGTAACGCTCTCTGTATAATACTCCACAAGATGGACGCTCGAATACTAGATCTTCTTAAAACAGTACGTGCTATGTAGTCCCTGAATCGCGCTGATGCGATATAGTTCATTACTGCCATCCCTATTATATGTTCTTGTTGTTCAACAGTTATGTCTTCATCGTCCGCTTCTTCTTCTCCACCCAAATTTTTATGTATCACTCGTTTCCTTCGTTTACGTCCCGGAATATCCAATAGAGTAAATCTTACTTTACATTGTGGACATGTATTTTCTTTTTTGGCCCACTCCGTAATGCATTCTGCACAATAAGCATGCTTGCAGTTGTTCAAAACAGTTAAATCTTTGATTTCTTTTTCTTCAAAGCAAATTGCACACGTATCTTTTTCTGTTGGACATAGTTTATCTCTAGTTCTTTTTCTTTTCGCCATATAAACAATATAGCTTTATATATGTACTCCTTTTTTTGTATATAGATTATGATTGGAAGGTTGAGGAAGAAAAGATTCTTGTTGTTGATAGCATTAATACTAATTATCTGTTTAAGATGGTACGTTCAAGACATATTTTTATTCACTCCTATACTCGCATCCATCATATTTTGTGTATTGATGCAGATTGACGACAAGTATATGGCCTTGGTTCACACTAAACCTGTTGTTTACGAAGATCTAACTGACGCCAAATCTAAATTAGTGTACCTAGTTTTTATTCGAATAAGTATGGCTGTATCGATAGTTTTCGTTACCGATTACATTCTATTATACTACCAGAAACAACCAGTCTATCAAACAATAGGAATAATCGGGGGTCTGTACAATATATACAACAAGGTTGAATCACGTTTAGCAAAAATATCATTATTATTTACCTACTATGTAATACATAAACAAAATCCATACAATCACCACAGCGACCAGGATAGTGAAGATGGTGTAGGGATTGTAGCGGTCCATTAATTTTCTTCTAATTTTACGCATGTTTTGAGATTGTTTCTCTAACTGTACTTGTATATTTTCTAATTTTTCCTGTGTTGCTTCGTTAAACTCATCTCCTTTTGCCAATATCTGTTGAACGTTACTTTCTAAATTATTCAAACGTGCCTCTATCTTCCCCAACACTCCTTTTTCCAGTAAAGATTCTTTCTCCTCCATTATTAAAGCATCCGAAGCTCTTATATATTCCATTTTGAGAGCACATGTTCTTTTAATAAGTTTAAAATACCACTTTCACGAATCACCTTTTCACTTTCAAATACAAGATCTTTATCGTACATATTCATCACTCTCTTCACCAATTCAGACGCATCCGTCTCATACCCCAACGTTGTACAAGTAGATTTCAGTAATTCGTAGTTGTGGGACATGATGCTCTTCAGTAATAATTGCTCCTTCATCTTCACTCGCTCTTGTACAGATTTCTCCAGTAATTTAGCACATGTAAATAAAGCCTGGCGATTTCTCTCCCAGTTGTTGGTGGAAGCTACTACTGTTGGAAAATCATCCAATTGACGTAAACGTTGGAAAACACACTTGTACAACTCACGATATGTCCACGTTTGTTTAGACCAACTGCCATATAGTAACATTTCTTTTTTCTTATGCGGATACAAATTTTGTGGATGACACCGTTTTTTCCTATCTGTCCACCCAACTAAGAACCAGTTACCACTTTCCATCAACACAAACCCAACTGGCATTTCCCCGACAGGTTCCACATGACTCATCAACGTATCGATTACTATAATAGACTTGACATCCACATCCATATGCTCTTTAAACTTTTGAACAAAGCTTTTCTTGTCTCCCCCTTCTACATTGTACTTTTGAAGATTCATCTTTTCTCAATTTATAAGAGTATATATAGCCGCGCCTGTTATGATAACAATAAATTAACAAAATGCAAATCTTCGTAAAAACTCTAACGTAAGTAACTTTTAAAATGTAGTTAAACATAAATAACCTTCAACAAAACGTTTCTAACAACTTCTGTAGTGGAAAAACTATCACACTTGATGTAGAAAGTAGTGATTCAATTGAAAATGTCAAAGAGAAGGTCCGAGACAAAGGTAAGTAAGAATATCTACTTTTAAAGAACATCAAATTTCTAACATAGCATTACCATAGAGGGAATCCGTAAGTAATAATAAAAATAAAAATAAATGTAGAGCAAATGACTAACATGAACACAGCACCGGAGCAACAACGGCTAATATGTAAGTTTTCACCTGCTTAAAATATCTACCTGCTTAAAAGATAACTAACAACAAAATAACAGTCGCTGGCAAAGTAAGTAGAAAAATAAAAAAAAAATAAAAAAAATAAAAACGCAGTACAAATATACTAACAACATTACAGCAACTCGAAGAGTAAGTAGAAAGGTTTTAAAAGACAAACGCACTAGAAATATATCTAACACACTCAATTACAGTGGCAGAACGCTCTCTGACTACAATAGTACGTACAAAACTCGCCTTAAAGCCCAACTTACTTGAAATACTAACACCATTACAGTCCAAAAAGAAAGTACTTTACATCTCGTACTAAG
>Ga0257127_1001527_pt1 | contig 16100 bp, 17 predicted proteins | sample SI060_135mmetaG_FD_190152 | JGI IMG/M metagenome (GOLD analysis project Ga0257127, IMG submission 190152) | Marine microbial communities from Saanich Inlet, British Columbia, Canada - SI060_135m | ecosystem: Environmental > Aquatic > Marine > Inlet | place: Canada: British Columbia | collected... | reverse complement strand
CGTGGCAGTCGTAGCAGTATTTTTTCCAGTCGCTGTGCGTTGGCTTCTGGCAGACTTTGCACTTTGTCGAATTGATGATTTTGCAGCAGGCCACACAGTGCACCCTCCATGTCGTCATCGTCTTCGTGCCACAGTGTGCACAGTTCGTCGACGTCAGAAACTTCTTACAAGGGGAACAGAAGTCTTCGCCACTGCAGCGCTTGCAACAGCGAAAACAGACTCCCCTCTCCCTCAACAGTTCTTCTATTTTCGGTTTCATTGCATCCTCCGAGTGTCGCAGCCTTGACAGTTCGTTGTGCCGCAACTCCGACAGGTGCCTTCCGTCCTCGACGACAAACTGGGGCTCCTTTTCTCGCAGAGCCTTTATCTCTTCCCACTCTGCACGGCACTCTTTGCACATTCCCCAGTGCACGTAAATCCCCGAGTAGACGCACTCGTAGTCGTCTTCGAGGACATCGTCTGCCGGCACTTCGAAGACCATGACCCCAAGCTCGTCGTAGATTTTCTGCCACTTCTCCGGCTCGCGCTTGTGGCTCTTGACAATGCTGATGACGGCAATCAAATTGTCATTTTCAAAGACTGCAACATCTGCTCGAATCCCTTTCATGACCAGATGCTCCGTCTTTGCGCTGTTGCTGGGGCCATCGAACGAGTAGGACTCGAACTTGTTGCAGCAGTGGCACTTCTTCGCGCGAAAGCATATGCTGCCTAAATTGTCGACGACCTTTGCTTTTGCAGTGATGTGCGACCATGTTTCTCCAGAGTGCTGTGTCAAAGACATCTCCGAGTCTTGCCCACTGAGCTGCTTGTGGGACCAAAATTTCCCACGGACGGCACAGGAGGTCCATTTCAAGTGTCGGTTGCAGCCGTCGACGGGGCAGAAGAAACCCTTCCACCGCAGCTTGTAGGCGTAGAGTTCCTTCGACATCTGCCTTGCTGTGTACCGGTTCTCGTCCTTGCCACGGGCGTAGGGGATGGTGATGGCCCTTTCACTCATTTCACTTGGGACAAGTCTTTTTTCCAGAGACTTCAACTTTCATAGGACATATATTACGACTTTGTACAAGGATGGCGTAGTACCATGTCTACCTGCTGCATCTGCCTAGAAGAGGCAACCGACTGGTTCGTCGTAGGTTCCTGTCAGCACCGCTGGTGCACTGCCTGTGAGAAGCGCTACGAGGGCAACCTCTGCGTGCTCTGTCGCTGTCGTTTCCGTGAGACAAAGGCAAAGGAGAAGAGAAGGCCTCGCCGTCGTCTTTTGTCGTCTTACTCCATTTCGGAGCTGGAGGACTACTTTGGGGTCCTGCCGAACCAGAAGACTCGTAGGAGGAAGTACTACCGTGCCTTGAGGCAGCACTTTCGGCATGGCTAAGAATTCCCGCCAAAAAGTAGGGGGTCTCTTGAATTCTGCCTATATATAGCATAGCTACAGCACGGTAGACCGAACGAAAAATGAACCATTTTGCAAAGGAGGACCAGCTGCTGATCAGCCTACAGCGTGCCATTGAAAATACAGACAACATAGAGGCCAACACGGTGGCCTTCCTTAGTTCGAAAATACAAGAGGTTCGTGCAAGCCTGAGAACGAAAAATGTTTCCCTGAAGCAATCGAGGGGAAAAGTGGCAGAAAAGAAGCTTTCTATGGAGAAACCGACCTCGAACTCGTTGGCAGAACAGAAAAAAAGAGAGTACTATTTTTAACTATGACATCCCTTCGACCGTTGAAAATTATCTACACTGGTGTCTGGGCCTCTGGATACATGCGCGGAAAGAGTGCCTTCTCGCGAATCAGTATCAGAGACATCGACCTCATTGTCGACATTGACAATCGCTTCGTTCTTCGCGCAGAAACGGTAGAGGCCGAAGACCGCGCCTTGGCACCCTTCTGCCTCACCGGCACAGCAGAGGTCGTCTACGAGGGAAGCGGGACGGTGAAGGAAATCCTTCTCTCGTCGGTGTCGTGCGGCAATGTCCTACTGGAGGACAACACCTTTAGCATCAACAGAACGAAGTGCACGCGCCTGCCTATCCCCTTCGGAGAAGCCTTCTTCTGCTTCAGCTCGCGAATTCCCAAAGTACAGTTTGATTTTTTGTCTGCTGCGGTAGAAGACGAAGCTGCAATCACTGCTGACGCCGATCTGGACATGTCCTTCGACGATATCTTCGACGCCTTTACTCCAATCGACTACTGCAGGTGATAGTACGTGTCTGCTTGCACGGCCTTCACTGGCGGAATGTCGACGCGACCGTAGGCCGAGGTGCTGATTCGTTTCAGGAAGAAAAAGTAGTAGATCAAGAAGAAGATCGTGACGATCAGCAGGGCCGCAACGCAGGAAATCAGAATGATCCAGCCCAAACCGATGGAGGTGTCTTCTGGAATGACGCTCAGTCCCTTCAGCGACAGCCAGCTCGAGTCGCTTCCGGGAAGGCCGCCGGAGTTCGCCTCGATAAGTGCATAAAGTAAGCCATTGTACTCTATGATATCTCCGCGTACGTAGAGAGAGTTGTCGTTAATGTCGTAAATGCCTCTAAAATTCGATCTTCCCCTTTCTCCAGAATCGCCTCTGTCTCCCTTTTCTCCCTGCTCCCCACGGGCGCCGTCGACACCGTCCGTTCCGTTGAAGCCCCTACTCCCTTTGATGCCCTGTTCCCCCTGCTCTCCGCGAGCGCCGTCGAGGCCGTCGGTACCGTTGAAGCCCCTGTCACCGCGATCTCCGCGATCACCCTTCTCCCCCTGCTCACCACGCGCGCCGTCGGTACCGTTCTTTCCCTGTTCCCCACGATCACCCTTCAGACCAGACAGCACGACCCAGTTGGAGGTTTCCAGTTCGGGGTAGCCGTTGTCGACACCGACGAGCTGGTAGAGCATGCCGTTCGAGCTGCTCCGTACGACATCGCCGTCGGCGTAGGTGCCGGCCGGGTCGTAGTTTCCACGAAAGAGTGCCTGCCCCTTCTGCCCTTCTGGGCCACGGATTGGCCGCCAGCCTTCGGAGTCTGACTCGCCAGCAACTGGGTCCATCTGATTCAGCTTGTTGTTCAGGGCATAGAATTCCCCATTCGACATCAGGACGATATCACCGACCTCGTAGCCAAGAACAGCAGCGACGGCAGAGTCGTAGGAACCTCGAAAGATGGAGGCACCAACATCGCCTTTGTCGCCCTTAGGCCCCTGTGCCCCATCGGCGCCGTCCATACCACGCTCGCCCTGTGGTCCACCTGCCGGACCGGCCTCCCCCTGCGCGCCCTGAACACCTTGCTGCCCCTGCTCTCCACGCTGGCCGCGCATCTCCGTCCAACCCGACGAGTCCTCGGCGCCAGCAACTGGGTCGTTCTGGTTGAGGACGGACACGAGTTGGTAGAGCGAGCCGTCTGACATCATGACAATATCCGACAGTTGGTAGCCAAGGTTGTCGGCGATGTTCTGGTCGAAATTGCCACGAAAGAGCGGGTCGGCCCTCTCTCCTTTGTCACCTTTTAAAGTGACCCATCCAGAGCCCTCGTCCGTTTTTGGTTCTCCCTGATGCAGGCGATCGACGAGGTGGAAGAGCTCTCCGTTCATGGCAACGACCTGCCCGACCTGATAGGCATAGTTGACTGCTAGGGCAGCGTCGTAGTTGCCCTGAAAGATGCTCTCCCCGCGGTCACCCTTCGTCCCATTAAACCCCCTTTCCCCCTTTGCACCAGCATCGCCGCGATCACCCTTCTCCCCGTCCGAGCCAGCAGGCCCTTGCGGACCGACATCGCCGCTATCTCCCTTTATTCCTTGTGGGTCAAAGTTTCCGTACCAGATGCTCTCGCCAGTCACCAGACCGTCAGGGAACCAAAAAGTAATGATTTCTTTTGAAGAGTCGTAGGTGAAGGAGGTTGTCCAGCTCCGCGCAGGCTGTGCGTCGCAGGTCTCTGGCGTTGTGAAGCTAGAGCAGTCGGAACAGGAGGTCGGCGCGTAGACATTGCACGCCTGCCAACCGTTTATTTGGTAGCCCGCGATCCCTGTATTTGATACGAGGCATTTGTAGTTGTCGTTACATGTCGCGCAGGTGGCAAAATATATGTAGTGGTGCTTTGCCGCGGCGTCACGGCACAACTGTGGCGTTACAGGCCACGTCCATGTCCCACCACGAGACTCGCAAATGCTCTGCGTGCCGCCATTGACGGAATCGTAGCCGCTGACGCTGCAGGTGCCGACGGACCAGTAGGTCTGCTTGACGACCCTGTTGTCTTGGCAGGTGCTCTCCCACGTAATGCGACAGTAGCCTTGCAGGCACTGGTCCTTCTCCGTGTAGTGCCCATCGCTGCAGGGTGACTCAAAGTTCGAGGCGTCGCAAGAGACACCAGAGCATTGGTGCGCAGTTGCAGTCCCGTCGGGGCTGCCGGCTGCGGCACATGTCTCGCTGACGTAGAGCGGGTAGTAGCCGTACATGTTGATGGCCGTGCAGAACTGCGTCGAATTGCTCGCATCAGTGCTTTGGAGACAAAGGCACAGGAGGCCGAAGAAGAAAAGTAGGCCCATAGCTTGGTGTTTTTAAAGAAGGTATAAACGATATATACTACGATATCATAAGAAGAAAAAATGAACGACTCCCTATTTGCCGTGTCCCTGATTGGCGGCGTTGCCGTGCTGCTCTCCTACGCCTTTCTCTACTACGACCCCGACTCCGAAAAGGCTTGGGGCGGCATAGAAGAGGGCCTCTACCGTTCCATTTGGGTCGCCAGCACCGGCCTGACGACGGCCTCCTACGTCTTCCTCTGGGCCTGCTTCGTATTCATCATCGAAGAGCAGTCGCTGATACTGCTCTACTCGTGGCTGGTCTTCCTGATTACCGCGTCGCAATGGGCCTATCTCACACTGATCGATATCAAGGAAGGGCGAAAGAGCATCGTCCTCCTGATCAATTTGGTCCTTACGGCAACTGCCTGCGTCGGAATCTTTGCCGTCTGCTTGGAGGTAAAAGGTCACGACGAGCTGAAGCCTTGGCTGATTGCAGCTTCGGCAATTATGTTCCTGCACCATGCCGTTGCGGACGCTTGGCTGTGGTGGATGTTCTTTCCTGAAGCATCGTTTGTAGCGGTATAGAGTATGCATATAGTTTAAAAAGTTTTTTTTCTAATATTATTGTATTATCCTTACAGGTCCAATCGTCCGGCGTCGGCGACGCGCGTGTAGTCGGAGGGTTGGGAAGAGATAAAGACGGCCGAGGTCATCGCAAGAAGTGGAATGCCTACGAGCATGTAGCTGCCGGTAAGGTAGTTGTTGAGCATCTCGTTCGAGCACTGCTGCGACCCTGTGCTTGTCATTAACCCAACGGCGAAATTCAAGGCCGTGATGAAGGACATATCTTCCATAAGCATTCCCATCAACACACCAAGAGCAAGCCAGACAAGAGTTAGGATGTATGCCCAGCTGCTGCGGGTGATGCCGGTGGTCTCTTCGACGACCCTGCTGTAGTGTGTTCCAGTGTTCAGGAGTGCCTTGAAGCCGGAGCTGTAGACGGCTTCTTCGCCGTTTACGATGTAGGACACAAAGTCGACCCAGAACAAGGCAACGGCAAAGTAGCCCGTCAGCATGACGAATACGGTGAACAAGGTAATCCATTCGTCTTTTTCACTGATATTCCCGACGCCCGTGCCGATATTAAAGCCGACATCGAGCATGTAGCGATAGGATTCGTCAGGGCGAAGTTCTCCAGAGAGTGTGTAGACAAGCATGACAACGGCAATCCATGCCAAGAAGGAGAGCAATTGCACCAAACGGTTGTCGAAGAGTCCCATGTTTCGTTGAGGTTATAATACTACGACAGAGTTGCTCATATAGTACATTTTTTTAGCTTTGCCCTGCGAGCCTTTTTAGTGACAGATGTCCGTTTTGCACTCTTTCCTCGGGTCTACCGAGGCACAGCATGCCGGCATGTACGAGGAGCAGAGGAAGGAGTTGATCGAACTGTGGAACTCGACCGAGAAGGGCGGCCCGGACGAGTACCGGCAGCTGGAGGCAAGAATCTATCGGATCGGCAACCAGCAATCGCAGCGGCACCTTTGTACAGAATTTTGTCTCAACCACCCCGTCTGGGCCACCGAAAAAAACATGGTAGGGTCCATCATGGACGTCTTCGTCAACTCGCACACGCGCGACTTTCACATCTGCAGTGGCGTCCACTGCGGCGGAGAGCACGTCTGCTCCGACGGTGCAAGCACCTGCACCATCTCCGGCCTGCAGTTTACGGAGCAAAAGTGGATCAACAGTTTCAAACTCAACCATGAGTACCACCGCACCTCTTGCAGCACTGTCCGCGTCGAAACTGCCCTCCTCAAAGACATTGCAAAGGATTTGATCGAAAAGTTTCTGTTCTCCAAAGAACGCATGCAGGCAGAGAAGAAAAGGCTCTTCGACTCAAGAAAAGAAATTCAAAAAGAGTGGTTGAAGGAGAAGCGCCAGATGGACCGGGCTGGGCAGAGAATTAACGCAATCGATTTCATCACAAAATCATACTACCTGAAACGAAAGAGAATACCAAAAACCTACAGCATGCCACCAAAGGAAACGCAGGGTATCATTTTTGAATTCTACACGCACAAAATTTGCAACATTGTCATGAAATTAAAAACCTTGACAGCCTTCAAGGGCGACACCACTAGCAGGCCCTTTATTTGTGCAATACTCTACATCATGCGGCGAGGCCTGACGATCAACGACATTGCCATCGTCCCGAAAGACTACTACCTTCACTCGTCCCTGCCAGAGTGCAACCAGCTCGACCTCTTTGGCGTCAGCAAGACACACTTTACACAGAACAAGACGATGATCTCGACGGCCCTCAGGGACTCCATCCTCAACGGAACCAACCCGCACCGATTGCTCGTTACGAGCTTGGATTAATACCGAAGTCGGTCTGGGGCCCTCCTGTCTCTTGTGCTTCGCCTAACACTAGCGCGAAAGTCTGTATAGAGAATATCAAACAGAAGCATGTGTTTGCAAGGAGAGTTACTTTTTTCAAAATAAGCGCAAGAACAGCTTATGACATTCACACTATTGTTTCTTTTTTTTAATTCCTCTATCGGTGCACTGAGTTGTAAGAAATAAAGATTCGGGTAAGTGGCATAATTTAACTCGTAGTGCTGCGAAAGACACCAAACGACCTCGGTACTATCCCTTCTAGACGATATGTCACTAAATTTTTCCATAAAACGATGCCGATCTGTGTCAAATTTCAATTCAAAATTTTCTTCGTCACCGCTTTCTTCTGCTTCACTTTCTTCGTCACCGCTTTCTTCTTCGTCACCGCTTTCTTCTTCTTTGCTTTCTTCGTCACCGTTTTCTTCGTCACCGTTTTCTTCTTCTTTGCTTTCTTCTTCTTTGCTTTCTTCTGCTTCACTTTCTTCGTCACCGCTTTCTTCTTCTTCTTCACTTTCTTCTTCTTCACTTTCTTCTGCTTCACTAAGTTGTTGATTTATATCATAGGTCATTTCAATGCTCTCCGGAAGAGCTCGAAACGCTGGACCTCTTAGCGTGCGTCGTGGCATTTTGTCCTGAATCTTCCACTCGCTGCTGGCCATGTTCTTTGCCCTCTCCTCAATCGAGCTGCCAAAGTAAGAAGCGTACGACGATGCATTCATTCGGATGATGTCTTAGAGATAGATGTGCCGATGGTATATACAATGGAATAGCAAGATGACATTAATATCTTAATTTTGGTTTTGTTTTTGTTCTTGTGCTAGTGCGACCATCATCGCTACCTCCTCTGTCACGCCCTGTGCTCGGTTCGGCGTACCGCGCTCTGCTTTGAGTGCGACCATCATCGCTACCTCCTCTGCTACCTTCACCATATTTTACTTTGATTTGCGTGCGACCGTATTGGCCACCATCACCATCGTCATTTGGTCCTCTCTTTCTCTTATTGGTAGCATAATTTAACTTCACCTTAACGGGCGGAGGGAAAATTCTATTTTCAACACCTAGAAATAAATACTCAGACCCACCATCTCGACGTGCCCACACGTTATAGTATGCTTTAATGATAGCTGTTTTTCTGGGATTCTTGTATTTTTTCAGAAACTCGTACGTGGCCACCAGTTTCTTCCATATGTCTGAGAGTGATTCACCAAAATAGTCTTCGAGTATTGAACGAAACAAAGGGCTCCTTAAAACTGCCTCTGTTTCATATAAAGTGGTGTCTTTGAAAATGTCTGCTTCTATTACGTATAATACCCACAATTGATATAATAAATCCTCTGTGCGATACGTGAAGTTACCATCCATCCATATAACCATTTTTTCTACATGTTCCTGTATTTTAACAACAAATCTCGTGCTGTCGGAGCTAGCGTCTCTCATGTTTGCAATCTTTTTCATTGTTTCATACCATATTGTTTCAATCAGATCCTTGTCGTAACTTACCTTAGCTTCATCGACCATGCGATCGAAAATTCGTTTTATATCCATGGTGGGACGAACGTAGTATATGGTCTTATATAGCCAGCTGTCAGTAGTGGTATATAGAACAAAAAAATGTATTCTGAAACAGTAGCATGCCTCAAGTTCAGCAATGCGCCACGTGTAGAAAGTCGTTCCTGTGCTCTACTTACCAATTGCTCGAGCACTGGAAGGAGTGTCGGCGAGTGCCTTTAATGAAAAATGCTGAAAAGCCTTCCTCTGGAACTTCAACTCCGAGTCGCTGATTTCTGCCCTTCAGTCGTTTTACTAGACCGTGAGCTGAGCAAGCAGGCCAAGACACTCGCTCTGCTCTACTGCAAATTTTGCAAGCCTCCGAAGAGAAAGGGCAAAGCACCCTGTGCCTGCTGTGGTTGGTCGCGCACCTTGACCGTAGACGAGTTCGACAAGGTACAAGAGAGAGCATGGAAGAGGAGGAAAAAACGAGAGTCAGGCCCTACATTGTTGCCTTCGGCATTGCCATATTCCTAAGCATCCTCTGCTTTGGCTGCAGGCAGTTGGCGCTGCTCGAAGAGCGCATTGCAACACAAACGCGCTACGAAGTGCTCGAACAAGAGCTGGTCGAACTGACCGAGGAGGGACTGGACGAATTTTTTACAGAAGACTAAGGGTGACTAAGAGGAGATTAATATTTAAGTTTTAGATTATTCGTAGCAGCGGGCAGTTTCTCGTCAAGGTCAGAGTCGCTAGAGCTGTCGGAGCTGTCGGAGCTGTCGGAGCTGTCGGAGCTGTCGGAGCTGTCGACAAAGTGAATATGCCTTTCTTTGCGTTTTGTCAAATCGAACGTTTCTCTCTTCCTTTTTCTCTTCTCTGGTATCTTTTGAGGCTGTGTCTTTTGAGGCTGTGTAAATACGCCACTTAACGAATTCTGATTGTCTTCCCCTTCCAGAGTGATTACTCCCAACTGCTTCAATTCTTCTGGCGTTTTCTTTGGGCCTACAGTGGGTACAAATTTGATATCGATCGGCCACTTCCTTGGTCTTAACACGGACCAGTGATTCACCGTTTCCTTCAGGAGAAATACGTGCGTTGTTGTAGCCGTATTCGTCCATTGTTTTTGATATCTCTCACCAGTCCAGATACATCGCCATTTTTGTCTTCCTTCAGGTCGGTAAAAAAACACAATCTTTAAGTCTATTTTGAAATAGACTTTAAAGAAGCTTTCTACAAGGTAGAGCAACCCCGTCCCTCCCCAGTAGCAACTATCATAAGGGCTTGGGTCTCCCTCAAGACTATCTCTTGCCCTGCCGTCTCGTACCAATTCTTTCTGATCTTTTTTCGGTAGATCAAAATAATAGTCCCGCAACCTCCGATTGAATTGTTTACCATCTTGTGGCAAAGCATCAGGATTGCGTTCTTTTACAGCAAACTTAACGCCTTCTGTGACAGCGCTGTAAAAACAATACCCGTCCGAGTTTATTTCTTTACGCCGAAAGAACTTGTCCATGTACTCTTGCACCTCTCGATTCCTATATTGAAAGCTAGAAGAAGAAGACATAGAATTCTTGGCTATATAATGAGAGCACCACGATTCCTATATACACCATGCGAGCTTCCTACGCCTACGGTATCAGTTTCTTCTCCATCGCCTTTCTCCTGAGCCTGTGGTTGCTCTTCCCCTTCTTTCCGGTATTCTGGCTCTTCATCTTCATTGCCCTAGCGACTACCCCGACCGTCTACGTCTACAGCGTTGGCCCCGACGAGCCAGAGCAACGAACGGACCGAATGGACCTCAAGCCGGTGGCACTACATTTTTGACGAAACTGCAGGCTCTGTATATTCTGCTGGACCCCTCAGCAGCACAGAGCAATGGGCAACTTTTTCCCGACCACGAAGGACCTTGAGTTCTGGCACCGCCGAGAGCAGATGCCGGAGAAGATGCACAAGTCGACCGGCAAAGCGACTGCCTACGACAACATCGTCGAGTATTACGGCGAAGCCTGCAGCTTCGAAGAAGGCAACGACAGCGGAGGCCTGAATTTTGAGCAGTACGAGATCGTCTCCATCGAGCGCTACACACGGAGGAATATTTTCATCGATCGGATAAAGGGAACTGCAGAAATCACTGCCGCGCTGGTAGAGAACAGCGATGGCATCAAGCTTGCGACACGTGGTATCAGGGTGACGCTGCCGAACGACCAGTCGGACGTTGGCAAGTGCACTCTCTTCGACGAGTATAAGAACGAGCTTGCCGTATTCTATATTGAGAAATGAGGAAGGACGAAGAGCCCCCAGAGCTGGTGGTCGTCTTAGGGGAACCGCTCGAAGAGGACGAAGAGGACCGAGAGCGCATCGTTCGCTGCAGCTGCCGCCTGTTCTGTTTCCTTCTCGTCGGACTGTTCCTTTTCCTACTGACGGAATTTTACTACCATAAAATATTCATATAACAATATTTCTATAACCTAGAAGCGTTGTATATTACACCCTACATACCTCTTTTGCAAACACGATGGGCCTTCTTTTCTTCCTTTTCTACCTCACCCTCCTCTACGTCTGGTACCAGTTCTTGGTCGTCGCTCTGTTCTAATTGCACGACCCGCCGAGTATGTTCGAGAAGCCCGACCGACAGAGGCACTGGCCGGTATAGTCGCCAAGGTCCCCCAAGTCGACGACCGTGTCGACAAGTGCAGAATAGGCGGCGTAGGAATCGGCGTCTGTGTCGCTGCCAAGACCGTCGATCCAGTGCGCTATTCTCTCGCTCGTTATGCAGTAGCCTTTCCCGCCACAGGCCTGCTCGACGGACGGTCCGATGGCAGCGGGGCAGGGCGCACAGCGAAGGGCATCGTCTGCCTGTGAATTCTTGAAAAAGTTTGCCGCGCAGGTCTTGCAGTCGGCACCAGCATAGCCACCGTTTCCGAGCGGATCGTAGGACAAGGAGCATTCGCAGCTGCCATCGTCTTGGCAAAACCCGCCTCCCCTTGCCGCGTTGCAGGCCTGCAGGAACCCTCCCCCTTGGCAGGCAATGCACTGGCCATCGACGAGGCGGTAGCCGTAGACGCAGGCAATAATCTCGTCAATATCGTTCCGCTCTTCCGCGCAGGCGGTGTCGGCCGAGCTGGCGGGGAAGAAGCCGTCATCGCAGGTGCAGACAAGCCCGCTGTAGGACTGAAAAATGTCCGTCTGTTCGTAGAGGGCCGTCGGAAAGCCGTGGCCGTTGCATATGCTCTCGCTGTTTTCTTGGTCGTAGCCGGGAATGCGATCGCAGAGGTCGCCAAAGTAGCCTTCCTGACACTCGCAGCGACCGTTTGCCTCTTCCTTCAGCGTCTGCCCGTCGACGCCAAGGCTCTGGTAGTGCTGGCAGCTTCCGTGGCCGTTGCAGACGAGCGCATTCTTCTCTGGGCACTTTGTGCACTGATCGCTTCCTATGCGAAGGAATGCATTGTAGGACTCTCTCGACGGCAGCGCGGAGGGTTTGAAGTAGAACTCCTTGCATTCGGCACAGGGCGCACCGCTTGTGTTTAGCAAGTAGCCCTCCGTGCAGTCTTGACAGTCCGTGCTCGGGTCCCTGCCAGTCTCGCAGCGCGTGCAGTCAAAGAGAAGAGAGTAACCGTCTCGGCACGAGGTGCAGTCGCTGTCGTAGAGGAACTGATTGATGCAGGCGTTGCAGAACTCCCCCTCGAAGCGTTCGTCGCATTCACAGCCGCTCGGACCACAGGCGCCGTGGCCGCTGCAGACTAGCGCATTCGAGAAGCAGCTCTCTTGGCAATCGGTGCCGTAGAACCCTTCTGCGCAGGGGCACTGGGCCACCTCGAGCGGGAGGACGACGACGATGACAAGGGCAAAGGCGACCAAGACGGCAACGCTGACGATGCTTGCAAGCCATGCGCCTAGTCTGTTCTGCTCCTGTCGGAGGTGAAAGCTGTAGGGGATCATCAGGCCGGCAAGGACGAGCAGCAGGATGCAGACGCCGACGGTCAGGAGATTCGGCTCGACGATGTCCCCTAGGACAGACATGCGATTCTCGTAGAGGTAGGACGGGGACAAGATGACAATCCAAGAGGCCAACAGCTGCACGAGGAGAACTCCGCGCTCTGCCCTTTCTTCCTTTTGCAGCCGTTTCAGGAATACGAATTGTTCGCTGTGAAGACCAAAGAAGGTCACGATGCAGACGAGTGCATACCATCCAGCAACGTAGCCCTCTGCCATTTTGTTCTCTGTCCATACCGTGTCTGTTCGGGAAAGTATATAGAGCAGAACTGGCAAGTCAAAAAAAGGAAGCAACGTCTCTGCTATTATGTCGAGCTCCAGTGCTCGCCCTCGCGTGCTGTCGGAAGACATTCCGGAAATGCTCCGAGAACTCCTCAGCGAGGTTCCTGCAAAGTCCCAAACGCTCTTGTTCATCGACAATGTGCAGGGCATGACGACCTGCCAGCAGAAGGCGGAAGAGAAGTTTCTCAAGAACAAGAATGTCCGTGCGCAAATGTCGGAGTGCGACAATTCCTACGATTACGAATACCTTCGCAGACTGCTGAAAGCCTCCCCGACCGATGCCCTCTACATGGAACGGAGCGCTAGAACCTCAAAAGACCGCCCTCGCGTCGAAGTCTCCCACCGGTCCTACGAGAACGAATTTCTACGAGAACCAAAGCGCAACGAACGAGCCTGCTGCAAGGGCACAGACTGCGAGGGCCTCCGCATCACGACCACCGACGAGGGCTTTATTCTCCGAGAATTTCTCCTGCCGAGCCAGTACAAACAGTTCCTCGAACAGAAGGAGCTGCCGAAATTCCCGCAGCTCTGCCTCATGTGCCGTCGCGCAGAGGTTGCACGGCTCTACGTGTCGATGCGTTCCGACAACGACACCTCTGCCGGACTGATCAGCGACTTTCGAAATTTTGGCAGCGTTGCTGGCGAGTACGAGCTCGACCAAATGCTGCTGCCGTCGACGAACAACTCCGTCGGTCTGTTCGACCCGGTCGTCCTTCACGTGCGCAAGTACTACACGATAGCAAGAATTGGTGGCATCCGTTACTACAACCAGACCGGTTACCGCACCCCCAACGCAACGCCCTTCACGAATCATTTTTTACACCCGACGCCCCTCTCCTAAGAGAAGGGGCGTTAAACACCCCCGAACCACGGCACTGGTTCACGGAACGCCTCCTCGACGAGTTCGAGAACTCTGCCTACGAGAACTGCTTCCTTCCGCCATGGACCTGTCCGGAGGCGAAGGCAACGGTGTGGAAACCGACCAACCAGTGCACGGCATTCGTCAACGCCGTCAACCAGTGGATTCGCCTGTCGAAAGTGTCCTACAACCCGTTCGTCCGGCGCTGCCTGCTCCTGCACCTCGACCTCTTTCTGCCGCGGATCTTAGAGATCGACAACTGCGGCAGCTTTAGCTCCTTCGGCAAGAACGATTGCCAGTTCTGGAAGCAGCTCGACGACAGCATCATTCCGCGGATCATCACCGAGGTCCTGCCACCGTCGAAGACCTCGAAGCACCACATCCTTCACCTCCTCAGCAAGGCGCTTCCGCAGAGGTGTCAGATTCGAAACCTTCGCGAAATCATTATTTCCTACTGCAACGAGAGCGACGAGACCTATGCCTTTATCATGATGATTCTGAGACAGTCGCTCTTTGGCCTCTACGATTGTGCAAGGGTCCCGCTCTGCTTTGAAGGCCGAGTGATCATTCAAAAGTCCTTCGTCGGCCAGCTCTGCAGCAAGTCTTTCTTTACGAGATGGTTTCGGTCTGGAAACTCGTCGTCGCAGCATCAAATTTTTATTTTCTACTGCCTGAAGGAGTACTTGGTCAATGCAGTGAACCAGTGCGCCCCGGTCTTTGAGGTCCTCGACGAAAAGCACCAGTGGTCCAAGTTCTCGGAGCAGGTGACCGGCTTCATGGACGAGGCCCGGACAAGGCTGAATGTCATGGCAGAGAGGGAGTACGGGTTCCTGCAGCGCTCCGACTGGCTCGCCAGCATTGAACAGCTCCTGACCTCGGCGGCCAAGTCGCACGTCAAACTCTTCCGGACAACGCCTGTACTCGGTTACTACAACAAGCTCAAGCAGGACCTCAGCAAATTCTTCTACGCCAAGGACGAGTTCTGCCTGAACAGGGAGATCCCGAAAAAGGTCGAGACCTTTCTCTGGAACTACATGCAGCGCTGCTCCAAGGACAGACTCTTCGAGGCCCTGCTCTACTGCGGGATCGACGCTTCCGTCGTCGCCGCCCTCAAGGACAAGAGCTTCTCCTCGAACGAGTTCCACAAGCACAGCAACCGGACGCTGCAGTACGTCATCGAGATCTGTCGGTTGAGAAACTTGAGGGAGAACATCACCTTCTACCTCCTGCCAGAGCACATTTACAAGAAGCAGCGCGAAACCTTGGCCTTGAAGGAACGTTCCGACGTTGGCAACGAGTGCCTTGACGCGCCCTTCTGCCCGCACCACACGGCGGCGCTAAATTATGTCTGCCTGATATGCATGGACGTCAAGATATTCATCATGGAGACCAAGCGGAAGAACAACCGCCACTCCAACCGTCTGTCGCGCGGATCGCTCCGAGTTGTCATCAACAACGACGGCCCTCAGCTTAAACTCTGCTGTGGTAGGCGCCCGGAGAGACACACCAAGAACGGCAAGAGGAAGTTTCGAGACTCGGAAGACGCACAGAACCGAAAAATTCGAAAGGAAAAAATACGCGATGGTATTGCAGACCGATGCATTGCCTCGGCCTGCTTGGAGGTCGACCTGCTCGGCAACGGTCTGTCCTTCTTCAACAAACTGTACATACTCTGCGCGCTCTGCGGAAACGCCTGCATCCTCGACAAACAGGCCTTCCGCTACTCGTCGCTGCCGAACTGCCAGACCTGTCACAGCCTGCAGCAGAAGGCCTGCACCAAGTGCAACACCGTCACGCACACGAACGATGTCATGTGCCTCGACCAGTCGACGGGGCACTTTGTCCGTGCGGCCTTCTGCGCCAACTGTGCACTTGCCTACGCGTCGAAACAGCCGATCCTGCTCTGATAGCCTAACGCGGAAGACGAGAGTTCAGGCGACCAAAGTAAAAGACAAAGACCAGAAAACTCGACGAGCCGATGGCAAAGGCAAAGAGGTGGAAGAGGAATTGAAGGAGGAGAGAGAGCATTTTTAATAAGACAAATCTGCCTATAAATATAGACCTACTCTTACAGCATGAACTAACAATGTACAAACTTCAAGGGCCCAACGACGCCCAGCTCGCGGGCCTGCCACCGAGGATTTCTACACCAGTACGCATTCCAATAAGCGCGTTTCGAAAGGCTCCAGCTTCCAAGACACCCCTCACCTTTCTCTTTTACTTGGACAAGTACTTCGACAGGACTGAATTCGGCGCCGCGGTAGAGAACATGACAGCATCGACAGAGCGCCTCGTATTCTCCCAGCAGACGAACCAATTTCGAGAGCCGTGGGTGCTCAAGAGCAACAAAAACGGCAGCGGCAAACCCTACCGTATTCTAGTCATCATCGACAGTGTCTCCGGCCCATGGTCCTACCAACAATTCTCCAACCTAATCGTCGAGTACTTTATGAAACTGGAGCTGAAGGCCTCCATGAAGGCACTGCTGTCGATCGAGACTGGCGTCGCGATGCAGTACAAAGAGGAAGGCACCCTGCCAAAGACCCCGTTTCTCGAAGAGATCCTTCTCCGAAACGGCCTCAAACT
>Ga0257127_1001521_pt1 | contig 16123 bp, 17 predicted proteins | sample SI060_135mmetaG_FD_190152 | JGI IMG/M metagenome (GOLD analysis project Ga0257127, IMG submission 190152) | Marine microbial communities from Saanich Inlet, British Columbia, Canada - SI060_135m | ecosystem: Environmental > Aquatic > Marine > Inlet | place: Canada: British Columbia | collected... | reverse complement strand
AGATTTTTCATCTTCAAAGTCTTTTGAGTGATTAGTAATTGTTCTTAAAATTAGATTTACATATTCTTCAAGCTTAGACATATAACCATTGTCAAGCCTAACCACTTCTACTTTTTCAACATCTTTAAAGTTCTCATCCATCTTCTTTTTGAATTTTTCAAAGTGAAAATCTTCTTCTGGTGCTTTTAGTAAGTTAATAGCTCTTTTAGCAAACTTTTCTAAAGCTCTAATATATCGAAGTCGTAAAGCTTTTTCATTTAATGGTTTCTTTTGAATCAAATCTATTTTTTCCTTTTCTAGTTTTAATATTATATTTAAGTTTATGTTAAAAGCTTTAAAAAATAAATCATTTATTTATTATTAATAATATATAATAATAATTAAAAGTAGGAGTTATTTATGGCATATAATAAACCAAGAGATTTTACCACAAAAATGATAGATGCTGGGCAATCCAAGGTTTTTATGTCATCAAAAAATACACTTATAAAATCATACATGGCTGGTGCTATTTTAGCTTTAGCTGCAGTTTTTGCAATTACTATTAGCATCACGACAGGTTCAGCATTGTTAGGTGCTAGTTTTTTCCCTATAGGCTTTATACTATTATACTTAATGGGATTTGACCTACTTACTGGAGTATTTGTCTTAATACCTCTTGCACTTATGGATGGTAGAAAAGGTGTTACTCTTAATAGCCTTAGTAAAAATTGGAGTTTAGTATTTTTAGGAAACTTATTAGGCTCATTAACAATAGCTATCGTAATATCATTTATCTTTACATATGGATATCAAACAGATCCAGGTATTGTAGGAAATAAAATTGCACTTATTGGTGAAGCTAGAACTATAGGATATTCAGAATATGGAATTGCTGGATGGATTACTATCTTTTTAAGAGGTATGTTATGTGGCTGGATGGTATCTATAGGTATTGTTGGCTCTGTAATTGCTACAAGTGCTGTAGGTAAAATCACTGTAATGTGGATGCCTATTATGCTATTCTTTTTTATGGGGTTTGAACATTCCATTGTAAATATGTTTTTATTTCCATTCTCTATGATAATGGGTGGTAATTTTACTATTTCTGATTATTTACTATGGAATGAAATCCCAACTATACTAGGAAACTTAGCTGGTGGATTAGTATTTACTGCACTTACTCTATATTCTACTTACGATAAAGATGAAAAGGAAGCCTAAAGAATTTTACATTCATTTTATACTTTTATTATAATATTATTAAATAGGAGCATATTATGAAAAAATTATTTTTAAGCTTATTACTTACATCTGCTTTATTTGCTAATGAATTAACTATAAAATCTGACGATGGATTTATATTACATGGGTGGCTAAATAAACCAACCACTACAAAACAATCTAGCCCTATTATACTATTTGCTCATCAATTTGGTTCAGATCATACTATATGGAATGATTTAGCCAAAAAGTTTAATGCTAAAGGTTATGCTACATTAAGTATAGATTTAAGAGGTCATGGTAAATCAATTTTACAAAATGATAAAGAAAATAAAGTTGTTATAGCTTCAAGTTTTGAGCATATTAAAGAAGCATTAATTCAAAGTGATAAAAAAATATCTTTTGAAAATATACCTTTAGATTTAACTGCTTGGCTTGAGCATATCAGTGAAGATGAATCTTTAGATATTGAAAACCTATATTTATTTGGTTCATCTTTAGGAGCTGGAACTATGATACCTATACTAAATGAATACGAAGCCAAAGGACTTGTAGCTATTTCAGCTGGAAAATTAGAAAAGTTAAGTGAAGATATAGATATGGCTTTAGCTGGGTCTATGACTAAAACTATTTTTATAGCTTCCAAAAATGATCCTCTAAATGCTAATAAGATAACTATGGAATATACTATTAAATCTATTTTAGGTACTTCTCTTATTATCTCAGGTGAAGGTCATGGTACTGTGATACTACCAAAGGTTGAGCATTTTATATTTTCATTTATGAATAATATAAAATAAATAAGACTACGAAAGCCTCATTTTATAGTCTTCATATCCAAAGTCTTTAATAAGATTCATAGTTCCATCTTTTCTCTTGATGGCTATAGATGGTAAATTTATACCGTTAAATGTAGTTGTTTTTACCATTGTATAGTGAATCATATCTTCTAATATAATCTTATCTCCAATTTCTAATGACTTATCAAATGAATAATCACCAATAATATCCCCTGCAAGACATGTATTACCTGCAAGTCTATACATATATTGTTTTTCCTTTGGATCACTACTAGCATCTCTTATATCAGCTTTATATGGCATAGCAAGAGTATCAGGCATATGTGCTTCTGCACTTGTATCTAATATAGCTATTTGCATATCATTTTCTACTATATCAAGTACTGTTGATTCAAGATATCCAGTTTGCCAACCTATTGCTTCACCTGGTTCCATATATACATCAAGATGTGGGTATTTTTCTTTAAAGTCTTTAAGTACTTCTATTAATCTTTTTACATCATAATCAGCTCTAGTAATATGATGACCACCACCAAAGTTTACCCACTTTAAATCTTTAAAATATTCTCCAAAGTTTTGTATAAATTTATTTAAAACCCCCTCTAAAGCATCTACATTTTGTTCGCATAAAGCATGAAAATGTAAACCATCTATATTATCTATAGAATAAGCTTTAAAGTTATTTTTTACAATACCCAACCTACTATTAATACCACAAGGATTGTATAGGTCTACTTCTACAGATGAAAATTGAGGATTTATTCTAAGACCTACACTATTATTAGATAATAATCTATCTTTAAAAGTATCATATTGAGCATGAGAATTAAACACAATATGATTAGATATTTGAGCTATTTTGTCAAATTCATTATCTTTAAATGCTGGGGAATATGTATGTACTTCAGAACCAAATTCTTCATATGCAAGTATAGCTTCATTAAGTCCACTAGCACAACATCCTTTTAAATATTTTTTACATATATCAAAAGTACTATGCATAGCAAAACCTTTAAGTGCTAATAGTATTTTGACACCAGTTTCATTTTGAATATGCTCTAGAAGCTGTAGATTGGCTTCTAATAAGCTCTCCTCACACACAAAGCAAGGAGATGGAAGTATTTGTTTATTATTCATTTATTAAAGTTTGTTATAAACTTCTTCTAATCCAGAATAAAGATCATCAAAACTAACTGTATCCATAGCATCAACTAAGCTTACCATACATACATTGTCTTCTTCTCCGTTCCATATTTTAATATATGTACCCTCTTTATATCCATGGTCCTGTCTAAATTTATTTAAACAATTTTTACCAATATAAAGTTTATTTAGCCATTCATATGTCAGACCTGATGCTCTACAACAACTAAAAAATTGATTTATAAGTTGTTTAATAGCTTCATCTGTAGTGATATTATTTACTTGTAATGTAAGTGCTATATATGAAAGCTTTTCACTTTCAGTAATTATTTGTTTATAATCAATATCTTTAGCAATATCATAATTACAGCTAGCTCCCACAAGTGCTATAGATTTTGGTACATTTTTTTCTTGAAGTACAAAGCTCATAACAAAATGCCAAATATCTACAAGTTCTATTTGAAGATTTTGCATATCACAATCAGCACCAATATTTTTCCAATGTTTCCATGGTGTAGAGTCTATAAGCTCTGCTACTTCCATATGAATACATCTAAGCCAATTGATCTCTTTACCAAGCTTAGTAGTTCCAAGCTCCCAATTTAGACCATTTGTCTCATCATTTAATCTTTTTTGTAGTTCAAACATTTCAGTTAATGCCATTATCAAACCCTTAATATTTATTAGATAATATAGTATCAAATAATTAATTAACCTAAGGCAATATTTTGACTAAAGAACAATTTTTAAATGATATACAAACGATATATAATTTTATAAGTAATAGAAAAGATGAGATTAATAAGCTATATAGCTATTTAGAAAATAATGAGATAGATAAGCTAACAATAGTGGATGAATTAGCTAAAAATCTAAATTTAAAAAACATCACAGATGAAACTAGATTGGCATTAATTACTAGAATAGTTAGTCTAAGAGATGATAGCTTAGTTCAGATACTTAAAAAAGAAAACTTTAATGATAAGCAAATCATAGAAGCACAAGAAATAGCATATCAATTTGCAAAAGACTATTGGATTGATCTACATAAACAAACTGTAGAATATATAGAAGAAAACAATCTTCTTACACCATTTTACCAAGCTGTATTTAGAGGTGTGTATGAAGTTGGTATCAATATGTCAAAATGGCAAACATCATGGACTGCACATATAATTAATGACATAAATAAAACTCTTTTAGCACAATTTGATGGCGATGATTCAAAAGTTATGAAGTTCTTAGAAGATGAAAAGCTATTTGATTTAGGACATGGTGGTATTACTGCTGATAGATGTTATTCAGCACTAATGATTAATGATAAAAATAATCTAAAATCTGCACCATATGTAGAGGTATTCAAAGATGATGTAAACTCTGTAATTAATATACTTGAAATTTTTGTAGATAGATTAATGGACTTAGAAGATGAAGTGTATAATCAAAAGTGGGAACATATACAGTATTTACAAGCTCTAATAGTAGCATATAGTGAAAGAAGATGTGAAAAGCTAGTTCATTATTGGGCAGAAGTTGATAGAGCATGGATGAAACTTACAACACCTATTCAAATAGGACATCCTTTAGAATATTATGAAGATCATTTTAGAAAAGCTGTAGCTTTAGAATGGGATATTAGATTATCAAATCCACAAGCACAAGAAGACAATAAAAGAGATAGTATAGTAAAAGCTATGGCTACAAATATATTTGAAGAACTTGATACAAATGATGCACATAAAGATATATTTGACTTCTCAATGAAAAGTATGGATAAGGTTCAACTATACCTTGGTCGCCCTGCACTATTTTTTGGAGCTGAATTTAATGGACTATTCTCAGCACAAGTAGTACCAAATGATGAGATTGTATCAAAAGAGGAAGGGAAAAAGATATTTGCCTTTAGCGATGAAATACTTCAAGGACAAAGAGCAAAGCCATTTTTAAAGCTTTCACAAGAGTTTTTAGGTCAAGAGTTTTTAACTGTAGATAGAAACTTTACATTTAAAGAAGAAGCTGCATGGCACCATGTATATGATATTACAACTATTGGACATGAATTTGGACATATTTTATGGTGTGATGAAGATACAGAAACTGTTATGAACAAAACTGCTAATTTTAAGAATATAGAAGAGTTCAAAGCAACTTCGGGTGGTCTTGTAGCATTTTTCCTAAATAATGATGAACAAGAACTTGAAGAACATGTAATTATGGATAGCATTAAAAGAGCTATAGGATTAATAGGATGGATGGAAGTAGATGAAGTTCAACCATATTATTGTGAAGGTCTTATTCATCTTGATGGTTTATTTACAACTGGTGTATTAACTTGGGAAAATGATAGTCTCACAATTGATAGATCACAATATAAAATAGATGTATTAAAACAGTGGTATATAAATACTTATAAAAATTTAGCACTTCACTATCTAGAAAAGAAAGATGCTTTAGAGTTTTTAAATATATACGCAAGAAAAGAAGGTAAATATTATTTACCAACAAACCCAACAATTAAATCATTTGTAGAGTTTTATTTCAATAGATATAAAGAGATTGGACAAGAACTTGATTTAAGTGATAAAAAAGAGAATTATTTAAACTAATGCCACAAACAAAGTATGATCTTATAGTTATTGGTGCAGGAGCAGCTGGTATTATAGCTGCAATTAAAGCTGCATCTGATAAGCAAAAAGTATTATTATTAGAAAAACTACCTAAAATTGGAGCTAAAATAAAAGCTACAGGTGGAGGTAAGTGCAATATTACAAATACATTATCAAATGATGAATTTATGTCTAGATTTGGGAAAGATGGTAGGTTTATACGAGATGCATTGTATGGATTTGATAGTAAATCACTTATTTGTTTTTTAAGCTCTATTGATGTTGAAACTATTAGTAAAGATGGATTTAGAATATTTCCAGCTTCACATAGTTCATCTTCTATACTTGAAGCATTTGAAAAAGAGATTATTCGTCTTAATATAGATTTAAAATGTAATGAAGCTGTCCAATCATTAAAGGTAGATCAAAATAGTATCACAAATGTTACTACACAAAATGACACTTACTCTGCTAATAACTTCATAGTAGCTACTGGTGGTCTTGGTTACCCTACTTTAGGTGCAAATGGTGATGGACACATATTTGCTACAGATACAGGACATAAAGTCACTACACTAAGCCCTGCAATGATGCCACTATTTTCAAAAGAAACTTGGACTGCAAACTGTACTGCTGATACAATAGCTAAAGCTACTATCAAAATTAATTTAGCAAAATATAAAAAGTACAAAGCGACAGGTGATCTTATATTTACAAAAAAAGGTATACGAGGTCCTGTGGTACTTGATTTTGCAAGAGAGATTACTCCACTTTTAGAAAAGTATGATGAGGTACCTGTTTTAATTAATTTAGTTCAAGGTAAAAATGAAGAACAAATAAGAATTCGTATTAAAGAAGAACTATCTAAACAAGTCCATTTAAATACCCTAGAGCTACTTCAAACATTTATTCCTATATCTTTAGCAGCTGAAATATCAAAGCAAGCTGGAATAGATAACATGAAGACATTTAATAAACTATCAGGTATTCAAAGGGATCAAATAATTAAACTATTAATTGCTATGCCACTTTCTATTATAGGACATGATGGATTTAAAATGGCAATGATTACAAGAGGTGGAGTAAGTTTAAAACAAATAGATCCAAAAACTATGAAAAGCAAAATAGTAGATAATCTTTACTTTTGTGGTGAAGTTATGGATATAGATGGACCATGTGGAGGATTTAATCTACAATGGTCATTTTCTAGTGGATATTTAGCAGGTCAATTAAAGTAATACTATGAACTATATACTTTTACCAATTATTTTTATAATTTTCTTTACTGGTTGTGCTACAAAATCACATCAACAACTTTTTATAGAAAAAGGTGAAAAATATAATGTAAATTATAAAACCTTACATGCAATATGTAAAAAAGAAAGTGGTCTCAATGTAAATGTAGTAAATGTAAATGAATCTATATTTGATATTCAAAGAGGCCCTCATTATTTTACATCTGCATTTAAAGCAAATTTATATATGGATTTTGTACTTGACCCATTACTTTTAAATTATGATGTAGGTATATGTCAAATAAATAAACAACACCTTAATAGACTAAAACTAGATAATGAAGACTTACTTGACCGTGAAACAAATATTGATATTGCTACAAGAATATATAGGTATAACCTAAAAGTATGTCGTGGGAATATTATGTGTGCATTAAGTATGTATAATACTGGTACACGATCTTCAAGGCGTGGTATTGCTTATGCAAAAAAAGTAATTAGACTTAGAAATAAATTATACAAGTAATATTATAAAAGGATCAAGATGAAATTATTTATAACTATACTTTTTATTGGAATTTTATTTAGTGGATGTATAAGCTCCGTACAAAATATGAATCCTCAAAATACAAAAAAATTTGAAAATTCAGTTAAAAATATGGATGAAGAAAACAGAAAAAGTTTAATGGATAAACTTGTACCTCTTTTCATAAGCTATGAAAATAATAGAGGTCAATAATATTAAGTATTAAAGTACTTATCTAAAAAGTAAATACCAAGTATTATTGTTATAGATAATACAACTAAAACTGTGGCATTTTGAAATATATATAAATAAAAAGGTGGATCTAAATTCATACTATTTTTATTTTATCTAAATTTCTTTATATATATTATATGAAAGAAGAAGCCATCCAACTATCATTAAACTTCCACCAATAGGAGTAATAGCTCCTAACCACATAATTTTTGTAAGAGCTAAAGTATAAAGAGAAAAAGAAAATATAATCATTCCAATAAATACTAAAATATATGATAATTTTATCTTTTTAGCATTTGGAAAAATAAAAGATATAACTGCAATAGCAAATAATCCTAATGTATTGTAAAACTGATAACTTGTAGCTTTTGTATATATCTCCAAACCATATGCATCTAAATATGGTTTTAATCCATGAGCACCAAATGCACCAATTGAAATTGCTAAAGCCATCATAAAGGCTGCTATTGAAAAGAATACTTTTGTTTGTTTTGAAACGATCATATATTATCCTGTAAATTTGGTATATTTCTACTACCTAAAGATTGAGGATATCCTCTACTTTGACTAAGTGATCTTGAATATTTTTCTATTTCTTCTAATTTAATATCTAAATCTTTAAATTTTCTTTTACCTAGATCTTCTTTATTTAAATATCGAAGAGCAACAAGCTTTAATACTATTTGATCTATCATTGTAAGAACAGAAGAAGCTTTAACTACTTCACATCTAGCATATCTATCACCTTCAAAAGAAACATCTGCTGCTCTTAGTTCTTTGTTTGTTCCTGGTATTTGTTGCGCACCAAATAATGGTTTTGAAGCAACTTCACTTCCACAAAATCCTGGTATAAATTTACAAAGATGTTTAATAGCAAGTTTTGATCTTTTTATTACATCTTCTTCATTCCATTGCTTATCAATTTTATCAATAAACTTTTGATCTAATTGTGGTTGTGAACTTAGATTATTATTTTTAACTAATCCTTTATCAAAAAGTGTAATATCTTTTGTCATTCCATGTAACTGAAAATATCCATCAGGATATGGTGTAAATTGTCCCATTCCTTGTGGTGTACCACGAGTACCATGAAATACAACTTCAGGCCAAATATCTTTACATGAATTCCATTTTGTTACATATGCAGCTTTAAATTCTACAAGTCTATCTCTTTTAAAACTAAGCATATCATCAATTTTACCAGATCTAAATCCAGCAGAATTAATAATATAATCAAAACTTTCTTTTAACGACTTACCATCTTTATTATATTGAACAATATAACTCTCATCATCTTTAATAATATCCATAACTTTTGTATTTGTATATAGTTTAGAATTTGGAATACTATCTAAAGATAATGCAGCTCCTGAAGCCAATGCAAATAGATTAAGTCCATATTCTTGTACAATAACAAGTGGAAATTTAATAGTCTCGAGATTTACATTTTTTGCAACTGGTATCATCCAATCATCAAGAGTTTTTGGTAATGCCTTAGTCTCTTTTGTTTTTAATATTTCAACTTCTTCTTTGGAGAATAATTTAAAATACTGATCACTATTTCCTAAAACTTTATTTGATGGATCTTTTAAAATTGAATCATGATATTCTTTTTGTAATATTTTCAATCTAGCTAATAAATCTTCTGGATTACCTTCATCTTCAAGAGGTATTGCAATAACTGTAGGTCTAAAATCAACAGCATAGGGATAAAATTTAAGAAGATCAATAGATTGATGAAGCAATGTAATACATTCACTATTTGGTATCTCTCTATAAAGATTTCCACCAGCATGAAGATGGCAAAACGGAGGGCCAGATACTAAACTATCCTTTTTTTCAAATAATGTTATGTCTAAACCCAATTGTCCTAAGTATAATGCAGAAGTTGCACCTGCTACTCCACCACCAATAATTGCTATTTTTGCCATTTTAAGACCTAAATGATTTTAGAATATCACTAAAGCTATCAACTTTTAGTGTAGGATTGTAAGTTAATATATCTTCACCATAATTATATCCATAAGATACACCAATACTTTGCATATTTGCTTTATTTGCTGCAATTATATCATTCTTAGAGTCACCGACCATTACACACTTATTAATATCTATATTAAATTTATTCGCTACATAAAGTAATGGCATTGGATCAGGTTTTTTCTTTTCAAGTGAATCTGCACCTAAATATAATTCAAAGTGATCTAATATATTTAAACCTTTTAAAATTGGTTTTACAAAATCATATGGTTTATTTGTAACTATCACTAATTTATATCCATCAGATTTTAATGATTTTAAAGTTTGTTCTACCCCATCATATAAAATAGTATCTACACATAGATTATCTTTATAAAATGAAAGAAAAATATCTAAAGCATTTTCAAATAGTTTTGTGTCAATATCGTCAGAGATATCACTTTTACCTAATAATGCTCTTTTTACAAGTGTAGCTGCACCATTTCCTACCCAAGATCTAATTAAATTTTCATCAAAAGTATCAAGGTTAAGTTGCCTAAGCATATAATTTACTGCAGATGCTAAATCTGGAGCACTATCAATTAGTGTACCGTCTAGATCAAATAATATAAGTTCTTTATTTTCAAATTTCATAGTATATTATATAATAATAGCTATTTAGATGATATAAAAGTTGTAAAAATTATAGGTAAAGAATGTAAGTTTTGGGGAGGGTATTTAAAATAAAAGTTAGGTAAGTAGAAATTCTACCTACCTAGAAAAAGTTATATTGCTGTAACGTTTTCTGCTTGTGGTCCTTTTTGACCTTCACCGATTTCAAAAGATACCTTTTGACCATCGTTAAGTTCAACTCTTCCGTTTCCAGAATTGTTTACATTTCTAAAGTGTACAAATAAATCTTTTCCACCATTTTCTTGCTCGATAAATCCGAAACCTTTTTCGCTATTGAACCATTTTACTGTTCCGTTTTCTAATGTTGCCATTGATAATCCTTCTTTTGTTAATACACCATATTTCATGTGGATAAAATAATAATTATAAAATTATTTTTCATTGGATGCATTTTATCTAAAAAGAAATAAAATTACCAATAAAAATTAATTTATTTTATGTTTATTTCTTTTTTTGGAATAAAATACATAATAGTTTCGAAAATACCTTCCATTTTAATAAAAAGCACTCTAGTCTTTTATGTAAGGTATTTCAAAAAGAGTTATACCTTTTTATATCCACAAAATGGACACTTTTTTCTCTTTTTTTACAATCCATTTTAAAAAATCCTTTTTAAACCCTTATAGTACCTAAGTTGAATTAGATTTTTATGCACCCAAATTTTTCATTAAGCCAAAAAAGCATTTAACTTTGTTGTTGATAGTGATAATACTATTGCTAATAAAATATCATACAACAATAGTAAAAAATCTAATGTTAAGTTTAATTATGTGATTAAGGATTATTTGTATTCTAGATTTGATATTAGCAGAGAACATTATAAAGCTGATACTATTCAAAGTTATAAAAGACAAGGTGTTAGTATTAGATATATCACAAGTAGTAGAAAACAAATCACTAATGATATTGTTAGATATTTGTTAAGAACTCTTAATTTTACTACAAAAGATAAATATCAAGAGATATTGAATTTAATTGATAATGGAGATATACAGATTAATAAAAATATTGAGTATCCTATTTTAAAAGGTGTTATTAAAAGTTATGTCAATATTAGTAAGTATGAAGTTATTATATTTTGTTAATAAAAAGAGGGGTGAATTAGTAGCATATTATATTAAAGACTAAATAAGTAATAATTATTTTTTAATTTAAGTTATTAATAAAAATAATTAAGTTAGAATTATCTTAATGAAAAGGTAGAATCTTTTTTAAATTATAAAAATAGGAAGATTATGAAAAAAAAATTATTGAACCTAGCTGCTGTAGGAAGTATATTACTCTCTAGCAATATTTATGCAGGTAATATTCAGTTGAATAGTGGTTGGAACTTAAAAGGTTTACCAAGTGATGCAGATTTATCAATCTTAAATAAAGATTGTGTAAAAACAGTGTGGAAATATGAAAATGGAAATTGGAAAGTATTTTCACATGTTCCTGAGTTTCAACAATATATAACAAACAAGGGTTATCCTACAATAGAATCTTTAAATCAATTTGATGGTATGTGGATACAAACAGATTCAACTTGTCAGTTGCCTTATCAAGAAGAGGTTATGACAACACAATTGACTGAACCATCTGAAGATAATACTACAGAGGTTTGTAATATTGATCCAATTTATATAGCTGACGGTGAAGTATTGCCTGAAGCATCACAATATGATACAAATGCAACTTCAATTAATTTAAATACTGTTTACGCTACAACAATAAAGTACAGTGATTATTATTCTGTAGATGTTCAAAAAGGACATAAATATGCAATTTCATTAACAAATGGTGAATATAGCTATAGTTCAATATATTTTTCAATAAAAGATCCAAATGGTAAATATGCTAAAACATCTACATCTTTAGCACTAGATTATAAAGGGGAATATACCTTTGAATCACTTACTGATGGTAAAGCAATTATCAATATTTATGGGGCTACAAAAGGGAAAGACTATGATATAAATTTAGCAGTATATAATGCTACTGAAGATGGTCTAAAACAAAACAGTGATACATTTGAACCAAATGGTGCTTATGCTGTCTCTTATCCTATGGTTTTTGATCAAGTTTACTCATCATCAATAGTAGAGGGTGAATCACACGATATGTATAGGTTTGATGTAAAAAAAGGCAAATCATATAGTATTGAGATAAGTAACCTTGATGATAGTGAAGGTTACTTATCATTAAGTAAGATATATAGTGAGGAAGAGGATAAAGTTCTTGTATTAAGTAGCACTGTTAGTATAGGAACATCGAAAGTATATACCTTTACAGCCTCTAAAGATTCTACAGTACAAGTATGGCTTTATGACTCAACATCAAAAAATCATGATAACTATACAATCGTAGCTTCTCAAGAAACAGGGCACGGTCATAATCATGATCCACAAACATATGAGCCAAATGGTTCAAGTATATCTGCTTATCCTATTAAGTTTAATGAAGAATTAAATACAACTTTAGATGCCAAAGTAGATTATCAAGATGTATATGTAATTGATGCAGCTCAAGATAAGAGTTATACAGTAAGAGTTCTAAATAAGACTGGAAACTATAGTAATGTTAATGTTTATGCAGTACTCGCAAATACAAATACAGAACTTATAAATACAACTCTTTCATCAACTAGTGCTAATACTACAAGCTACTATGATGTTTATATTGGTTCTGCAAAAGCTTGGACTTTTACTAATGATAAAGCTGATAGTAAAGTATATATCTATCTATGGTCTGATGATAAAACAAAACAAAATGACTATACTATAGCAATTGAGTCAAATGATGAAAACTTAACACATAATTCAACTACACTAGAACCAAATGATTCAAGTGGATCTGCTTTCCCAATTGAAATCAATAAAGCATACGATAGTGAACTAACAGCAAATGTAGATTACCGGGATGTATATGTAATTGATGGAAAAGCAGGAGAGTCTTATACGGTAAATGTATCAAATAAAGTAACAAGTTATAGCAATATTAATGTCTATGCCAAAAAAGTAGATACAAATACAGAACTTATAAATACAACTCTTTCATCAACTAGTGCTAATACAACAAGCTACTATGATGTTTATATAGACGATACAAAATCTTGGAGTTTTGATATTGGAGCAAATGATAGCAAAGTGTATGTTTATCTATGGGCAGATAATTTTCACAAGACAAATGATTACACTGTTCAAATAAGCTCAAATGATATTGAGATGGAACACAATAGCACAACTTATGAACCAAATCAAGGTAGTGCTGATGCTTATCCTCTAAATATGGATAGTAATAATACAACTATATCTTCACAACTTGAAGCCTTAGACACCAAAGATACCTTTAAATTTTATGCGCCTGCATATAGTAAGTATACATTAACATTGACTAATGATGATACAAGCAATAGTAATATTAATGTTTATGCCAAAAAAGTAGATACAAATACAGAACTTATAAATACAACTCTTTCATCAACTAGTGCTAATACAACAAGCTACTATGATGTTTATATTGGAAGTTCAAAATCATGGATATTTGAAAATAGTACAGGTAATCCATCCGATATAATTATATACTTATCATCTGATGATAAATCAAAACTTAATAGTTATGAATTTACTTTAGAAAGAATTGAAGAGTAAAAAAGATGAAAATATTAACTAAAATAACACTTAGCTGTTTATGTGCAAGTACACTACTTGCACAAACAGCAACTATGGAAATAAAATCAGGTTGGAATATTTATGGATATGATACATTCATAGATATTGACAAGACATTCTCGCAAAATGAGAATATTGAGATTATTTGGAAATATGATAGTATACAAGAAAAATGGATGGCATATTCGTCAAAGTCTGATATTCAACAAATCATTGAAGACAATACAAATATTGATAGTAATTTATCAATCATTAATGCTAATGAAGGATTTTGGCTTTTTGGAAATAATGAAGATAATATATCTTTGAATATTGAAGTTATAGAGTGTAATAATACTATAGTTCAAACAGATAATAATACAACTCAAAAATATATTGAAATTCTAGCATCACTCGGTGTAGATACTGATAATATTAATGATGTCAATATTTCACAAGTGATTGAAAAACTTCAATACTCATATGAATTAAATTGGGAAACACCACCATCTACACCGGAATAATTTAAAAGCGTGCTTTTTATTAATATAACTTTTTTAAGTAACAACAATAAAAAAGCCACTATATCAAGAAATATCTTGTTATAGTGACTTTTATTACCAAAGCGTTGTATTGATTTACTACTAATTTCTAATCAATTTCCAATACTTTTTAAATGCTGGTTTCTTATCCTTAAAATCAAAATCTAAATAATGGTCTAAAACCCCACCTTGTTTATGTTCTAAACAAGCATCAGCTAATATACCATCAACTTTACAATCTTTAATCATAATATTTAATAAGAATGACCTTGTATCATGTATAGATATTTTTTTATCTCTATATAACTGAATATCTGATAATTCTATAATCCTTTGAAAAGTTCTCCACATACTTCCATGTTTTAGGTTTGGGAATACTAAACCACTTTCAATACTATCAAAATATTTATAAAGTTCTTTTGGAAATGGGAAAATATACTCTTCTCTTGTTTTAGTTATAGATGAAGGACTAATAATCTTCTTTTCATTCATATAAATGTCTTTTTTCTCCAATTTTAGGAGTTCTCCATATCTATGACCTGTCATAAGTAATAACAAAAAAAACATTTGAGTTTGTTCTATTTGTATTCTTTCTCTTGTTTTATATTTCATAATACCTATATATAGTTTTCTTGCAATTGTTAGATTAGCTTCTATTGCTCTTGTTGAAACTTTTGGTTTTTTCTCAACTACATATACAGGTAATAATGATACAGGATTTTCAAATATCTCTTTTCTCTTTACCGCTTCTTCAAAAATTGGTTTTAATATTCTTTTTAGAGTACTTTTAAAAGAACCTTTTGTATGGTCAATAGATTTAATTAGATTTGTTAAATCTTCATAAGTTATTTTATTTAATTTTTTCCAACCAATAGAAAGTGCTCTTTGTTTTTTGTCGTGTATCTGTTTATTGCTAATAATTGACTCATAAAAATATTTATACTGTTTATATGTATGGTCACTCCAAGTACCATTATTTTTATTTAATTCTAATCTCTCATAAAAATAGTCATCAAGTGTTTCACATTTTGTAGTAAAGGGGTCTTGTCCTTGTGATATCAATACTTTAATTTCTTTTAATTTATCATTTGCAGTTTTTTCTGTAGTACAACCATATAGTTTTGTAAAGTTTTTAACAGGATAAGGTCTTGATAAATACTTAAATCTAACATATATCTGACCATTTTTTGTTGAGATACCCTTATAAGTATTTTTCTTTTGATTTACAGCCATATTGCACCCTTATCTTTAATATATAGAATTATACACTTTTAAATATTAGCTAACACTTTGCTATACACTTTATTGGGATTTTTATAGGTTCAAATCAATTCAAAAATATTTTGACTACTTTTTATATAATCTACACATAGACTTTAAATAAGGTATTTATAGAGATTATAAGTTCTATTTTGGAATAAAATACATAACAGTTTCATAAATACCTTCCATATAGTGTCGTAAATAGATATTATAATCATCTCTAATATCTAGTACTATCTTAGGTATTTTATACCAATCTTCAGCTTTATGATAAATACAAATAGCTA
>Ga0257127_1001506_pt1 | contig 16222 bp, 10 predicted proteins | sample SI060_135mmetaG_FD_190152 | JGI IMG/M metagenome (GOLD analysis project Ga0257127, IMG submission 190152) | Marine microbial communities from Saanich Inlet, British Columbia, Canada - SI060_135m | ecosystem: Environmental > Aquatic > Marine > Inlet | place: Canada: British Columbia | collected... | reverse complement strand
TATGCAGTGAGACGTAGTCAGAGCGTTTTAGCAATTCCTCTAGCGAATCCACGTAACTGGCGCCGAACTCTTCATCCCGCTTATTGCGGTTGAAGTACAGCACATTCATACTGAATCCTTTGGCACGTTTGGCCATTTCAGAACCGATTTTACCCATACCAACAATTCCGATGGTCTTATGGTGAATGTCATTGGCAAGGTAGCCAAGCGGGTCGAAATCACCCCATTCTCCTCGCTTGACCATCGCCGAAAGATTGTTGATCCGGCGGGCCATTGACGCAAGCAGTGCGAATGCTTCGTCAGCCGTGCTCTCCGATAGAATGCCTGGAGTGTTGCAAACCGCAATGCCACGTTCGTTGGCAGCTTTAATGTCTATATTGTCGTAGCCAACACCGAACTCAGCGATCACCTTGAGGTTTGGTGCGGCATCCATCACTTCAGCATTTACTTGATTCGTGATGTGGGCATAGAGACCATTCACATCGGCAACAGCTTTGATCAGATCCTCTTGTGACGGCGATTCAGAGTCTTCCCAAATAACGACATCAGCGCCGCTAGCTCGCAACGCGGCTGCTGCTGCTGAAAATGTTCGTCGAGTTACAAGTATTTTTGGCATTTGTTCTCTTTTAGTATGAATCAACTATTACTTTGCCCATTTCAACCTTCACAATTTTGTACTTACCAACATTCCTACCTTCTCTAGTCCGGCCATAGTCTTCTCCATTAATCTCAACCCAGGCAAACTTGCCGTTGGAAGCTTCAGTGGGCCTATGAGCTTCAGGATGTCGTGCTTTTTAGTGGAGATGCCAGCAGATGCAGTTGTGCTTGCAAGTAGGATTGATGAAACAAAAACTAAGATGAGTAGTATTAGTCTCATGGGTTCAATAGTGGCTGTTTTAGGAGAAGCCTATATATAACAACATCTGTATTGTTTTTCAAGGTTGTTCAGAGTAGGCTTAATTTTATTGGGGATTGTGTCTATCTTTAAATAACGAAGTAGGGGGGTACCCCGTAGGGGGGGGGTGGGACTATAATGTTGCAAATTTGTTGCACTAGACCACAAATAAGTACAATATTGTAGTTTGTTGTTGATTACACATATAACTGATATTACATCTTTAATCAATTGTAAATTATTGTGAATTACCGTTGTAATCTGACTTTTAATGAGGTGGTCCGGAGTTCGAACCTCCGCCGACCCACCATAAATCAAGTTACTTACGAGTATTTTAGTGGCTGAAATAAAATTGCATCTCGACACCTCTTTTTGTGTATCTGCTCTTACCTTTTAATACTCTCGTTCCAAGTTTTTACTAACCGGAACTAAAGGTTTTCTGAAAATTATTCCATGTTCCTGAGGGTATGCGTGACTTGGGATTCGCTCACTTAATACTTATTTCAGTATTCTTCAAAGTCTTGCTCTGAACATTACCGTTCTTGTCTACTCCAACTGACAGATTGATGTACTGTATAGAATATTTCTGCTTAGCATCGACCTCATGATACTTCATTGCTTGCTTATAGTAACAGGGCATTAACTCTTGTGCAAAGCGTCTAAAATGTAATCAACTGTTTTTTAGCATTGCTAGTAATTGTTGATTTGCTTTATCTATAAAATGTTTTTAGTAATTTGCCCTTAAAATAAATATTAAATACTTGTAATATCTGGTCTTTACATGTAGTTGATAAATTGTTTAATTTATTGATATAAGCAAATATGCTACGAATTAAGCATAGAAACAAGAATATTCTTGTTTCATAACATATAATTTAAAGTCTAAGTTATGAAAAATGTATTTTTTATGTTCGTATTAATTTGCGTTTCAGTGGGGATCAAATGGAGATAGATGTATAGTTGCACCCCCTGGAGAATGCAACAGTGATACTTAAATAATTCTCATACATATATATCTATTAAAGATACTTTATTATTACCAGCTACCCTGAACTTCTGACCACGAAAATTTTGGTTCTTCTGCTAATGAAGAAATTAAATGGGCTAACAAACCATCTTGACCTTCACTTTCCCTAGATTTCATATATTCTCCATGGTCTTCCCTAGTTTCCCAAGTTTCAGTTAATATCATACGATTTGGGTTATCCATGTCTATAGAAAGATCAACTCCTACGAAACCTTTACGTTTTGCTGTAACTTGAAGACCATCAGGACCATTAAGCACTTCAATTTGTTTGGATATTTCTCCTTCTTTGAAGGTAAAATCAATTATAACTCTACAAGTTTTTGTTCTCATGTTATCTCTTTCTGTATTAGGTTACTGTAACAAGAAACCATTCAACGATGAATGACCAAACGAAACCTAAGTCGGAAGTCATTCAGAATTCTTACAACTAATAATTTTTGTTTCTCTTGTTCCACGACTAACTAATGTATGTGCATCATCATTAGTCCAGTTTTTAACATGGTTTACATCAAAAAACCACTTGATCCACGTTGTTTTTAAATTCGTACAGATTATTGCAAATACACTAATGACCTACTAATCTTATTATTAAAATATTAAAAAAGAAGTGGAGTAGTGGATCAATGTGGATCCAACCTGTTTTTTAACTGGTCTTGAGTTGTTCCATGTTGTTTTTGGAAGTATAGTGGAGTAGTGGTTTTACTCAACCACTTAATTCTTCACAGAGTCAGACACCCTCCAAGTAACTCCCACTAATTCTTCACAGAGTCAGAGACACCTCCACACATTGTAATTTACACCAAGTTATGGTGCTGATTTACTCAATTTGAGTTTGATTCCTACGATACGGCTGTTGCTGCTTATGAAAGTTCTTTCTACCAAAATGCATTAGCAGCTTTAGAAAATGTTGCGGACAGGGATATTATAATCTTTGAGGGTATTTAACGATTTTAAAAAATAAAGGCAATATTGTCCCTCTGATTACATTATTGGAAGAATTGGTCAGAACCGCTGTAAGTGAGGACTTGAAGTTTCTTTACTATAGAACTAATTCGTCTGAAGCTGTATCTGCTCTACATAGAATACTATAATTGCCTTAACTTTATGCAAGGAACTTGATTGAGTGACAAGAAATTTGATAAAGTACTCGATTAGCTCTTGGAACTTTAACAGTTGAGCTTGAATCAGCTAAATCGTTCGTGACGTTGATGAGGTTCATCGAAGTTCATTATTGGACCTTCCGGAACGATCCTGGTGGGATTAATTGTTTCGTGGCTGTAGTAGTAATGCTGTTTGATGTGCTCGAAATTTACGGTCTCCTTAATTCCGGACTGTTGGTAAAGGTCACGTGTGTAAGCGTAGAGTTCAGGATAGTCACAAATCCTGCGTAGATTGGTTTTAAAGTGTGAATAGTAAACCGCGTCAAAACGGATCAAGGTGGTGAAAAGGCGCCAATCGGCTTCTGTGATACGATTGCCGATTAGAAAACGCTGCTTACTCAGCCTTGATTCCAGTTCCTCAAGACAAGCAAATAGCTCTTTAAAGGCAGCCTCATAAGCCTTTTGGGTCGTGGAAAATCCGCAACGGTAAACTCCATTATTCAGAGTTTCGTAAATCCTAGCATTGATCGAGTCAATTTCATCCCGCAGTTCTTCCGGATAGTAATCAGTCTTATCCTGAGTGAAATCCGCAAATGCCGAATTCAACATACGAATAATTTCAGCGGACTCATTACTGACGATTGTTTCGCGCTCACTGTCCCACAACACAGGAACCGTGACTCTGCCGCTGTAATTCGGATCCGCCCTAGTGTAAAGTTGGTGGAGGCAGTTATAACCATACAGTGAGTCTCCTGTTTCTCCATTCCAGTCGTCAAAAACCCAACCCTTATCCAGCATGTAAGGATGGACAACCGAAACCTGAATAATATCATCCAAAGATTTTAATGATCTAAAGATCTGTGTCCGGTGTGCCCAGGGACAGGCAAGAGACACATAAAGATGATATCGGCCTGCTTTTGCGGGGAACCCGCTTTCACCGCTGGGACCTGCAGATCCATCCGAAGTTATCCAGTTACGGAATTGCGAATTTGTGCGGATAAATTCGCCTTTGCTTTTACTGGTGTCATACCATTGATCGTGCCAGCTACCTTCAATTAACAATCCCATTTTTAGTTATCTCTTGAGTCAAGTGTTTGAGTATAATACTGTTATCATATACTAAGGTTACGCATTGATTAAAGGAAAGATCTGCTGAAGTTCAGAATTAAGTCATATCCCACAGCTACGTTCAAGATGACTGAACAAAACTTGTGACTGTCTTTTAGCAATTAACGAGCAGATCAGGATTTAGATTTATCATTCAACTCAGCATAATCTAGTTCAAAACCTTCCTGTATAAGCTTTAGCTCTTCTATTGCAGCATGAATATTTGAACTATCTAAAACATTGACTTCTACGCGTTTGCCTACATGAGTAAGACTTTTTCGTCGATCACGGTGATCACCTGATTTAAAATCATTTAAGCGGTAAAGCGGAATAGGTCGTGCGAAGCCCTTGGGAGTTATATCTTCTAGATACTTAGTATTTACGTGACTGTTGATTAAATCTTTGGTGTACCCATCAATTAGAATTGTATTTTCTTCCGCAATTGTTTGTAAACGGGCTGCCAAATTTACCGGACTACCAAGTACTGTGTAGTCCAAGCGTAAATCAGATCCGAAATTACCAACAGTGCAAAATCCTGTTGAGATACCCATACGAACTTTCATACCATTTACTACCCCCAGCTTTTTCCAATGCTTATTCAGTTCACCAACTCGCTTCATCATTCTAATTGCCATTTCAGCACACTTCAGGGCATCCTCTTCCTCACCCTCTGTCTCCGGATCACCGAAAAAAATCAGCACTGCATCACCAATAAATTTATCTATTGTACCACCGCATTCAATTGCAATCGCAGACATTTCTGAAAGATAAGAGTTTATTACCGCTGCTAGGCGTTCCGGTTCCAATGTATCAGCCAAGTCAGTAAATTTAACAATATCTGACAGAAAGATTGTCAGGTTTTTTCTCGCATGTTTTTGCTCCACTCCATCTTCATTTGCAAAAACACTTTGATAAATCTGTGGGGAAAGGTACTTTGCCAGTCTTTTGGCAAGATTCTCCAATTGTCGACTCTTATCTTCAATTATTTCACGGTCACGTATTTTTTCCTCCAGCAGATTTTGACGTTCCTTCCTCAAATTGAATTCAACGGTACGGTCAACAAACTGCCCCTGGATTCCGTTTAGATATGTAAAAGAATCGTTTTTTGTCCGCGTTGAGAGCAGGGAGTAAACACGTTCTTCATCATTTATACTGATTCTAACCTCCGGAATCAATACCTTACCCTTATCATTTATGTCACGGACAAATTCTTCAATCTGCTTTCCTGGTAATCCAATTTGCTCTAGTACATCAGGAAAATACACATTATTTACATTTCCCAGAATTGGGAAAAAGCTCAGAAAGTTGTCGTTAACCTTGAGAACTTCCAGGTTATCTTTGGCATAGTAGCATGCAGTTATCGCATTTGAAAAATTAAAAAAACTAAGATCAATAATATTTTGTTTATTGAAAAAATCTTCAATTTTCATAAACCTTCTTTATCAATTAGCTAATATTTACTCTGTTATCTTCTTTTCAAGATTTACAATTTTACCTTTTCTCATAATATTGCTTTAGCACCCTAATTAAACATAAAATTCAATGTGTGTACATAATCACACACCCATTAATTTATACACAATAAATATAAGGCTGATTACAAAAACTTAAATTCTAAAAATATCATTTATTACAGTAACTTTTCTATAGCCAAAAGCAATTTTAGTCAAGTAATAAAATTGATTATTAAGGATAATTTAGAATTATAATTAATGTTGTCAAGATGAAAGCCCTCTCAATATGCTAAACTTAAAGATCGTTTGGTATAAATCAAACATCCTCATAAAAAGTCTTTAGTTTTGACCGGACAAGGTTTCTAATCTTTTCATAGCAGCAGTTTTGAACAGAGCAGGATCGGCAAGATAGTCATGCAACAAGCCCGTCGAGTCATTTCCCCAGAACAAATGACCATCAACTACAAAAGTCGGCACACCAAATACTCCCTGTTCGAGGGCCCTCTCTCCATTAGCTTTTAGTTCTGACTTGACTGCAAGACTTGAGATCAATTCATTTGCATCAGAGACATTCAGTTCAACCGCATCACAGAATCTGCTCCAGCAGTCTGGATCATCGCCAACCAATCCCTCTTCCCAGACACACCTGAAAATTGAATCCACAGCCTTTTTGGTGCATCCTGCTGCAATACACAGACGAAGCAGTGGAATAGGATTGAAAGGGTGTCGCTCCGGAAAACGAAGTGGAATATCCAAACGTTCCGCCATCCATTGAACGTGTTGATAAGTGAAGACGCGTTTAGCGGGTACTTCTGCCGGACCTTTTGTGTCCCAATGCTTTAATAACCCAGCAAAAAGCAAAGGTTTTCGGTCAATTATAATATGTGATGAAAACTCATCCAGAGACAAATTATGCAAGTAAGCAAAAGGTGAGACAAAGTCAAAATACCATGTAGCTCTATTCATTAGGCATAACTCATAATAATATTTAGAATACGTTGAACATAAAGTTTGTTCATTTTATTACTTGAAATGCATGTTCTTGTGCTTCTTCAAATAACTATTCGGCACAATTGTAAAGTTTTCATCAACTTTTGACTGAAGTGTTTTCCAGGCATTTTCTTGCTAACCTCAGCTATCTCAAAAAGACTAGAAGTAGTGCTAAAGCTAGTCTGAGTTTTCTCAAATTGACCAATCAAGCATGAAGCAAGAAGAATGATTAAGAGATAGACAAGTTAATGTCTAATTTAGTTTCCTTTAATTGGATGAGGAGACCCAATTTATAACATCAATCGGTTTGTTTAACAAGAAATGAGGAATATACCTGGAGGGGTGTCTGTATGCGAATAATTATTGGATGTTACTCACAGGTTATACTCCAAAGTTAAATAGTTTTAGTAGACTTAGCGTTTTCTAGGTATAGGCCGGTAAAGATCATTTTTTCTGCCTTGAACAGTCTCACTGTAAACCACATAAAGACCGGATCCAGCTATTAGAACAATTCCCATCCACGAAACTATATCTGGCCAATCTCCAAAAATAGTGATACTCCAAAAAACAGATAACGGGAGAGCTACATATTCAAAAGGTGCTATTAATCCCGCTTTTGAGATACGGTACGCTTGGCTGATGCAATATGCCCCAAATCCACTAAACATCCCTATCCCAAACATGATCAACAAGTCCTGCCCGGTTGGTACTATCCAGGCCCGAAATAGATAAAATATAATGGGTTGTGAAGGGTCGGAAAGTTTTCCATCTCCAAAAATAAGGCCCATAAGACTGCTAAAAAAAACAAGATTCAGTTGAATATAAAAGACCATTGTTGAAGCCTTTTCCGCTTCACCCAATTTACGGGTCATGATCTGTACCAGAGAATATGCTAATGCTGCCGCAAGGGGAAGCATGCTTGCAGGATTGAAAGCCCCAAACCCTGGCCTGAGCATTATCATCACACCTAAAAGTCCAACAAAAACAGCTACCCAACTTTGTATTCCAACCTTTTCTCCGAGTAGAAATACTGACAGTAACGTAATCAGTAGTGGTCCAATAAAGAAAATAGCCACTGCTTCAGCCAGTGGTACAGTAACTAATGCTGTAAAAAAACAAAGATTAGCGATTACTATTCCAAATCCCCTTAAAAGATGAAGCCTTAACCGTTTGCTAAGTAGATATTTGTACCCACCATCAATTGGAACAAGAATAAGAAGTGTGAATATGATTGCTACACTTGCTCTAAACAAGATGATCTGATGTAAAGCATAACTTCCACTTATAAACTTGATTGCCATGTCCTGAGTAGTAAAGAATACTTGAGCTAATGTAATGTAAATAATGCCTAAATACTTTGAATTTATTCCCATGATACTAATAGATAATTTTATATAAGTCGCGAATAGAAATGCTATCTTCAGCCAGTGACTAAATTTGATAGTACTTCTAAATTTTAACAGGAGGAAAAGTGGAATGACCGAAAGTAATTGTTAAGTTTTACAGCCCTAAACTACTTGCTTGAATTAGTAAGGTAGGTTTTCGAATAATTAATTTATCACAAGTAGTATTATTTTACAATTTTTTGGGATTGTACTAAGTGTGTCTCTGACTGAGAAAAATTAGTGGAGGATAATTTCAAAAATAGATTTATAACTTTTACGGATCAATAACCTCAGTTTAGCTATCACTAGGAAAGTTTCTTCGAGTAACAAAGACGACAACACCTCTGGTGGTTACAATAGACACCCCAAAATAAATCACATCCTTGTAGAAAAAACCAGATCTTATACATAGTTTCAGAACTTTCGACCTTTGCGGCAATCGTACTATCTTTAGGTACAAATTTTGTATCCACAAAATGCATGTCAGCTTCCCAACTAAATCGTTTTTTACCTCTCTTCAGGATGATTTCATGTGGACATCCATATAATCAACTAATTAGGAAACTTTGTGAGACAGATACTTATTATTCTCTCCATAATTTTTAGTTTCACTGTCAATTCTTGTAGTGTCAAAGAGGAAAATTCTACCACAGAAACAACAGTGCCAACCGTTTTATCTAACTATCCTGCTGATTCTGCTTCATCTGTAGCACCAAATACATCTCTGACTGTTACCCTCAGTAAGGCGATGGACACAACGACAATTACTACTAATACGGACAACACGACATGCTATGGATCCCTGCAGGTTTCTTCAGATAGTTTCAGCACATGTGTGCAAATGGATACTTCTCCAAGTGCTACGGATTCAAACAAGACATTCACTTTAGACCCTGATTCAAACCTTTCTTATAACACTACTTATAAAGTTAAAGTAACTACTGATGTAAAGGATAGTGCTGGTAATGCACTAGCAAGTGCTTACACACACTCAACAGGTTTCATAACTTCAAGCACTCTTGACACAACAGTACCAACAGTTTCTTCATCTTCTCCTGCTGATTCTGCTACATCTATAGCAGCAAATACATCCCTGACAGTGACATTCAGTGAGTCAATGAATACACCAACCATTACCACAAACTCATCTGGAACAGGTTGTTTAGGAACACTTCAATTGTCATCTGATTCATTTAGTACCTGTGTGCAAATGGATACTTCTCCAAGTGCTACGGATTCATACAAGACATTTACATTAGATCCTGCTTCAAAACTTTCTTATAACACCACTTATAAAGTTAAAGTAACTACTGATGCAAAGGATAGTGCTGGTAATGCACTGGCAAGTGCTTACACACACTCAACAGGTTTCTCAACTCCAAGCACTCAACAGCTTGGGACATCAAGTAGTGACACTGCTAGAGGAGTTGCCACAGACTCATCAGGAAACGTCTATGTGACGGGATATACCGAAGGAGGACTGGATGGTAATACCAGTGCCGGCAGGGCAGACATCTTCGTGCTGAAGTACAACTCTAGTGGGACAAAACAGTGGACGAAGCAGCTTGGGACAACAGGTAATGATTTTGCTTATGGAGTCGCCACAGACGCATCCGGAAACATCTATGTGACGGGAATTACCAGCGGAGGATTGGATGGTAATTCCAGTGCAGGCAACACAGACATCTTTGTGCTTAAGTACGACTCTAGTGGGACAAAACAGTGGACGAAGCAGCTTGGGACATTAGGTAATGATTTTGCTTTTGGAGTTGCCACAGACTCATCAGCAAACGTCTATGTGACGGGATACACCACAGGAGGAATGGATAATAATACCAGTGCAGGCAGCTATGACACATTCCTGCTTAAGTACAACTCTAGTGGGACAAAGCAGTGGACAAAGCAGCTTGGGACTTCAGGTAATGATTTTGCTTATGGAGTTGCCACAGACTCATCAGCAAACGTCTATGTGACTGGATACACCGAAGGAGGAATGGATAGTAATACCAGTGCCGGCAGTTTTGACATCTTCGTTGTTAAATATGACTCTAGTGGGACAAAGCAGTGGACGAAGCAGCTTGGGACAGCAGCTAATGATTTTGCTTATGGAGTCGTCACAGACTCATCAGCAAACGTCTATGTGACAGGAAACACCGGAGGAGGACTGGATGGTAATTCCAGTGCAGGCAGCGCAGACATCTTTGTAGTTAAGTACAACTCTAGTGGGACAAAGCAGTGGACGAAGCAGCTTGGGACAACAAGTGTCGATGCGGCTAATGGAGTCTCCACAGACTCATCAGGAAACGCCTATGTGACGGGAAACACCACAGGAGGACTAGATGGTAATACCAGTGCAGGCAGCACAGACATCTTTGTAGTTAAGTACAATTCTAGTGGGACAAAGCAGTGGACGAAGCAGATTGGGACATTAGGTAATGATTTTGCTTATGGAGTTGCCACAGACTCTTCAGCAAATGTATACTTGACGGGATACACCACAGGAGGACTCGATGGTAATACAAGTGCAGGCAGCTATGATCTCTTCGTGCTTAAGTACAACTCTAGTGGGACTAAGCTGTGAAATAGCTTACTTAGTTTCGTCCCCCCTATATACGTTCATGGAGCAATTGAAGTAACCACCCTGAAGGACGCGTTACTTGTCAGAAGAATATTTGCGCGATTTGATGCTGTCTGTAGCTCATAACGCAGACTTGAAACCTACTGTATTATTAGCGCTGACAACTGACGCAAGACGAATGGAAGTTTGGTCGCCGAAACGTAAGGACATTTATCTGCAAAATGGATTCATTACGTTCAGCCAAACGAAAACGGGAACAATCCGATCCGTTCCGATCACGGCGAAGCTCTGGAACTATTACGAAAGAGAACGCCAAGAATTGACACTCCGCTTATCTTCCCTTCAAAGAAACATCCATCAGTTCCGTTTGATTTTCGCGCACCATTTGAATCCACGGTTAAACTAGCGGGAATAGAAAATTTTACTTGGCATTCATTAAGACATTCGTCAGCGTCTTTTTTGATAATGGCGGGAGTTGATTTACGAACTGTTGCGGAATTATTAGGACATAAATCTATTACGATGACTCAACGCTAAACGCATCTTACACCGACGCATCTTTCCGAAGCTGTAAAATCTATAACAGACAAATTTTTATGAGGAATTTTCTTGAGAAAAGGAGAATATCTTGTCACACTTGTGTCGCACTTGGGTGCATAGAAACTGTCCTTTTTTGCCATTATCGTGGTTTGTCACGATTGCTTAAACCTTACGGCTGGCGCACCAGATAGGACTTGAACCTACAACCTACTGATTATTCATCCCCGTGTAGGTTGGTGGCTTGCAGATTGTCCTCAAGCAAGTTTACCGATGCGTCCCACGCCGATAATTCAAAAAAAGACGTTTTTCATTTTTTGTTTATTCTGTTTATTTGATCCTGTTTTAAAAAGTAAAACAATTTAATCATTTCGAGCGAAGCGGATTTATGACTTTTTAATCGACTGACTTATTTATTTATTCAGTCATTTTTGATATGGAGTGAGAGTCAGGTATTAATTCAATTATTCAAAAGCACCCATTTACCATCGTTCCGACTTGATTTGAGCGCTGCATCTATAAAAATCATGCCGGCAATTCCATCATCCAAATCCGGAAATAAAACATCCTGCGGAACAGGTTTCCCTTCACGGGCAGCATAAATTGCTTGTGCGATTTCGGTATAAATATTCGCAAAACCCTCGATGTAGCCTTCCGGATGTCCCGGAGGAGTGCGGGTTACTTTTACAGCGGATTCAGCAAGTTCCGGACTTCCACGTCCAAGTATTTTCGAAGGTTCTCCGAGGGGTGAAAATTTAAGGTAGTTTGGATTTTCCTGTGACCACTCTAAACCTGCTTTACTGCCGTATATTCGGAGGCGCAAACCGTTTTCATTTCCTGGTGCAACTTGACTCACCCAGAGCATTCCTTTTGCTCCGCTGGAGAAGCGTAATAAAATATGCGCATTATCATCCAGAACGCGACCTTCCACAAAATGATTTAAATCCGCGAGGATCTCTGTCGGCTGTAATCCACTCACAAAACAGCTGAGATGAAACGCGTGAGTTCCTATGTCGCCAAGCAATCCGCCTTCACCACCCTGTTCAGGATCCGTGCGCCAGGCTGCCTGTTTATGTCCAGTATCTTCCAATTTTTCGGAGAGCCAATCCTGCGCATATTCGATTTGTACTGTCCGAATATCACCGAGTTGACCTTCTGCAATTAAGGCACGCGCATGTCTCACCATGGGATAACCGCTGTAGTTGTAAGTCAGTGCAAATATTTTGTCGGATTTACGCGCGAATTCCGCAAATGCTTGCCCTTCTTCCAAAGTTGCGGAAAGCGGTTTGTCGCAGATTACATGAATTCCTGCTTTGAGGAAAATTTCTGCGATCCGCAGATGAAGATGGTTGGGAGTCACAATCACCACCGCCTCAATTCCATCTTGTCGCGCTTGTTCTTTTTCTGCCATTTGCTGAAAATCGGCGTAAGCTCGGTCTGCGGAAATTCCCAGTGTTTTTGCGGATCGTATTGAGCGTTCTGCTTCAGACGAGAAAACGCCGGCAACCAATTCGTAATGATTATCCAGACGTGCCGCCATCCTGTGAATTTCTCCAATGAAAGCACCCTCACCGCCACCGACCATTCCGTATTGAATTCTGCTCTGCATTAGTTTTAACTCTTTTCAACAGGTTTACTGCGCAGCGATGCCACGGTTTCCGGTTCAGCCCGTTTACAATTCTGGGGTGGTAGTCCCTGTTCCATTAACTTCAAATCTTCAAGCACCAAATCGCCCATCTCAAGCAATGCGGAACTTAGCGCACCCGCCCGGTGTGCGGACAGTAAAACATTAGGTGACTTCCGGATTGGATGATCCAATGCTAAAGGTTCCTCCGGAAATACATCTGCCGCCAAACGTATTTTCCCTTGTGCTGTGTATTCAACAAGTGCATCAAAATCTGCAATCGCCGCTCTGTTTAACAGCAATAATCCGGCACCGTGCTGCATCAAATCAAGTTTTGCCGTATTGAGCATTCCGCTGTTATTTTCGGTGACTGCGGCAACCACAAAGACAAATCTGCTGTTAGCAAGAACTTCTTCAAGGCTTGCCGGAACAACACCTTCACCTAAAAGATGACTTTCGGTCAGCCATGGATCAAACACACGGACATTTGGCCTGAAACCTTGAAGCAATTTATGAATCGCTTTCCCTAAATCGCCAAAGCCGATAAATCCTAACTCAGCTCCGCTGATCAACTCACTTTCAGTGTTGCCTGCTAAACCGTACAGTTCTTTGCCTTTGACGAAATCTCCATGCGCGCTGTGGATTCCTCGGGCAAGACTGAGTAACATGCCAATTGCAATTTCTGCCACAGGTACCGAAAAAACCGACGATGGCGTAAGTACTCTAATTCCTCTGTTGAAACAGAACTGATAATCAATATTGGGCATAAAATTGCCCTCAACATTAAAAACCGCTTTAAGCTTCTTTGCCTGTTTTAAAAGCGGGGCGTCCAAATCAGCATGTCCGATAATAAAATCTGCATCCCCGATGTGCTTGTTGTAAAAATCGGCCCGATTACTTCCATCAAACTCTATGAGCTGATGCACAACAGAAAGTTCTCGCAATGCAGCCGGAGAAAAAATATCCTCTTTTTTTCGTGGACTGGGGTCTAGAAGGACTGTACTCAAGATGTTCTCCAAAAATTATAATCTGCAGCCCGGACAAAAAATGTGTAATCCGGTTTTTAAGTTTATTCTCTTAACAACTGGTTTAAGACGAATCCTAACCGGACCTGCTTAGTTCAGCATTTTGCAGCAACCAAATAATAGTTTTATTTGATTGCTGCTTTCTTGGAAGTGACATTTAGAGATTACCGCATAATCCCTTATATCTTTAATCTTTAATTTAATCATGATTTCTCTTTAATAAGTTGAACGTCCACCACTCAAATCGAAGACTCCTCCGGTCGTGAAAGAATTTTCTTCCGAACAAAGCCAAGAAACCATTGAAGCTGCTTCTTCAACTTTTAAAAAACGATTTCTAGGAATTTTGCTTAACATATATTGGATATGTTCTTCACTCATCTGTTCAAAGATTTGGGTTTTAGCTGCAGCCGGTGTTACACAGTTAACAGCAATATCATAGTCTGCCAGTTCTTTTCCAAGCGATTTTGTGAGAGCTATTACTCCTGCTTTTGCAGCGCTATATGGGCCAGCATTGGGATTACCTTCCTTACCAGCAACAGAGGCTATATTTACAATACGTCCATAGTTTTGTCCTATCATAAGAGGAGTTACGGCGTGCAAACAGTTGAAAACACCTGTTAGGTCAATATTTATCACTCTTTCCCACTCCTCAGGTGGGTATTCCCAAATTTTCCCTGATGGACCTGCAATGCCTGCGTTACAAATAAGAAGCTCAATACTACCAAGAGAATCTTTTGTCTGTTTGGTTGCCTTTTTTACAGAATCAAGATTGGTCACATCCATAACCACATATTCTACATTTCCTTTTGAAGCTAGAGTATTTGCAGTCTTTTTTACTAATGTTTCATCACGATCCCATAGGCTTACTGAAGCTCCAGACATTAGTAGGCGTTCTGCAATTGCTAAACCTATGCCTTGGGCTCCACCTGTTATTACAGCTTTTCTATTTTGCAAATCAATTTTATTCATAAAAAACCTTTAAAGTATTATTATTCGAATTGAAAAAGAGAAACTTCAGCATTTTCATATAATTTAAATATGCATTTGACACATAATTATACTCAATCTGAATGAATAATCCTAGACGATACTTTAGATGTTGCAAATTTGTTGCAATTAAACGATGAAAGTTGACTTATTAAAACACTTCAATGCCTGATATTTCATGGACTTGACGAGGGGGATTTTGGAAGTAAAAGGCCTTGAAAGTTGACTTAACCTTTCCAGTAAGTGCAACAAAATTGCAACAATTACTTCAGTAACACTTTATGCCACTGAAGAAATACGTTGTGAATGCTGGTGGATCGACGGGGGGTCGAATCCCGGACCACCTGATTAAAAGTCAGAAGTAGTGGGTAACAGGGAAAAACTACAACAAATAAGGATAACAATATAAGTAAGTTCATTGAACTTCACTGCAGCCACATATCCCAGAATATGGCTTGAAACATGATTTGAAGTGAAACTGAATGTAGAGACGGCTTTGCAAATCCGTACAACGAAACCGCCAAAATAACTCACATTTGTTCGGAGTGACACGACAAAACACCTTACTGTCCAGTCAAATTATTACTCCTAATCTATAAATAGGCAGTAAAGAGGTAACGGTTAACACAAAAGAAAAAACTATCTGACTGTCCCCGATTCTGCAAATCTTCCAGCCAGCTTGATCTTTGTCCTTTGTTTATTACATCATTATTCTCTGCATTTTTTGAGATCCACTTCAGCATGCTGTGTGAAAAATTACTTGGAGAATACTCTGTATTTAGAATAGGAATGGGGTCAATTTTGATTTTCGAAAACCCATGTTTTTGTAGAAGTGGTTTTAAATGGACCGGAAGATTTGGACTTGGAACAGAATTATCCCAGGCTGAGAAGATTTTATTTGTCAAAGAATCATCGGCATTGTTTAAAACCACTCCCCGCCAATCGGTTTCCACAATAACAAGCCGCCCTCCCGGTTTTAGAATACGCCGCATTTCAGCGAGCACATTTGAAACATCCTTTACATAGAGCAAAACCTGTGTACAGGAAACTGCATCTAAAGTTTGATCTTCAACGGGCAACTTGCCAGCATCTCCTTTGTAAAATTCTGTCTGCTCCAAGCTTTCGCAACGCTTTCGAGCGTGACTGATCATTTCAGAATTTTTATCTAAACCAATTACTTTACCTGATTTACCAACCTGCAGTGCCATTTCATTTGTGAGGAATCCAACACCACAACCTATGTCTAAAACCAGCTCACCAGCTTTAAGTTTCAGTGCAGCCAAAGTTTTCTTCCGTTGCTTCACTATGTCGGCTAGTCGGTAGCTTTTCTCTAAATCCTGGGCTTCTGAAACTCTGCGTTTAGTTAAATTTGGCATGATTAATTAAGGAAAATATGTAAATGCAGATCATCTATTTTTCTTTTTGAAGAAACTAAATCCTTGCTGAGTAGCACTTGCCATTACAAGTGCTACCAAAATAACGGCAACACCCAAGGTCTGAGACAGCACTAAAC
>Ga0257127_1001493_pt1 | contig 16319 bp, 12 predicted proteins | sample SI060_135mmetaG_FD_190152 | JGI IMG/M metagenome (GOLD analysis project Ga0257127, IMG submission 190152) | Marine microbial communities from Saanich Inlet, British Columbia, Canada - SI060_135m | ecosystem: Environmental > Aquatic > Marine > Inlet | place: Canada: British Columbia | collected... | reverse complement strand
TCTGCTGGGCTAAGAAAAAATATGACAGATAGTTACAAACTTCAATATGCATCCAATTTTTTTATGGGGTTAGGAATACTTATGGCTTCAATTATGTTATATGTAATATTTGCCAAAAAAATTATTAGCGGCGAGGTATCTATTCAACCAACCTTATTATAACTTAGATATATTCATGATATATACTTTGCATTTTCTATGTATAGTATATATTTAGTCAACTAACATGAGCACCGAATTAGATAATATTGAATATCAGCGATCGTTAGATACATATAAAGATAAACGTAACCAGTACTACACCAACTTAATGAGTGGCGAAGTAACACTTACTAACTCATCGAACGAATACGCAGCATATATGGATACAAATAGAAAATTATATAATTCGATACAACAACGAATTAAAAATGCACCGACCCCAGTAGAGGGGGGCGGTAGTAGAGATGATCAAATATTCATCGATCAAATGAAAGAATATGCTACACGATTAAATGCAGAGCATAACAAAAGCGAGATGTTGCTAAAAAAACATGGGTTCTTGCGGGGAAATATGATTGTAGCACAGAGATATGCAGAAGCAGAAAGATACAAAAAATCTATATGGTTAGTTATCTGTGCAATTATTTTAATTATTGGGTTCAAAACTATTGTAAACCCATCTAGTGCAACAGATGTAGTAAATACTGTTCTTTTTTCAGTCGTTATATTTCTAGTCGTATATGTTACTGAACATATGGGCACAGCCCCCATGTTTTTAATATGGTTAATACTAGTTGCCATGATCGGCATTTATATGGTTAAGCACGTTATCGACCGAGAATAATTTATATAGACGAATAAATATATTTGGCACCGTTATATAAAGTATAACACTGCGAAGTAATCGTTAAGAATTATCTATATATATTGTATATACTATAATCAATATATTAAATGTCAGATGTAAATGAAGTACGTCGCGATGAGGAACAGCTTGAAAAAGCATTAGCATACGTAACTGGTGTCAGACCTAAGGATAAAGAACTCCAAACAAAATATCGCAACACTGAAGATTCGTATGACTCTGAAATTGCACCTCTACAAAAAGAGTTTTCAGAAAAACTTAAGGAGTATACAGAGCTTTCTAATCAGTATTACGGGGAATATGTAGGCATTTCTGTTTCACAAAATGAAAAAAGGCAATCAACATATGACAAGCAACTGAATGATTACGAAAACTATAATAACACAACTGAAGCAGAAAGACAACAAAATGTAAGGGATGAGCAGGTTATTTGGAAAAAAGAACAACAAACTTTAGACGACCAATATGATAATGCAAAAATCCAATATGGCAAAGACGTTGACAAATGGGAAAAACAAAAAGAAGAAAGAGCCCGATTGATTGAAGAGGCGAAATCTGGATTAACGAAATCGAACTCGTGGAGAAAGAAATGGGATGACCAAACGGATCCAGATTACTTCTCGAAAACAGCGAATGCATTTGCTAAGCGTTCAGATAGACTATTAATCGACCCCAACTCTAGAACCAATTATAAAAGTCTAGGTATCCAATATTTAAAAAACCATGGTGTAGATATCGCAAAACGAGTGGCAGTTGTTGATGGAGTAAGTGTAAAAGTAGGACACATGTTGTTTGGTATTGTCGGACAAGACGCTAAACGCGAATCAGTCATTCCATCATTAGAGAATACCATCATTTACGTCGGAAAGTTTAATAGCGGAAAAAAACAAAAGCTAGATGGACCGAACACAACCATGATCAATAACAGGGCAGTGAAGACACGTCTACCATTTAAGTATGCAGAACTTACAGTTGAGTTTATCAAAAAAATACGGGGAAAAGGCAACATAGGAGGGGAGACCGACAACGTTGGTAGTGATCTTAAAGAAAAAATTACTGGTGATAGAATGGGGGCGGTAATTGTGTATGGAGTGCATGGTACTACTGGAAATAGAGCAACACACATGTCTGATGCAAAGTTCCGTTCTTGGATACACGAAGACCACCTATACGTAGAGATAATGAACAGAAATGATGGTTGGGGACAACAGACTGCTCTATATGTTGGAAAGCCAACATTTTCGCTAGGACCGAACACGGGACGCCCCACTATCGCTACTATATGGGGATCTGCTCTTAAAGACAGCCCTGTTTGGGGAAGAAAGGTTTTTAACGTTAATCAGTTTAGTAATCTTACATTGGATACAGTGCCAAGATGGATTTCATATCCATATGGCCCATGGGATTCAAATGAACCACTTAATGAACAAGAAAATTGGGGGACTGCTCCAAAAGGAGTAGTAAAACTTTACTACAATGTGTTTCACGTTGACTATGAGAAAATAAATGATCCAACTTATAAGTATTTATGGATTGTAGGTGCAGCAGATGATGATGTTAAAATCTGGGTAAATAAACTAACAGGAAGTTATATTACATTCAGTGGTGGATGGGGAGGTCGCCCAAAAAAACTGAGAATGTCAGATGATACCAAGATCCATACCGGACCGAATATGATATTTGCTACGCAAGTCAATGGGGGAGGCCCTGCAGGATTAGCGATAGCACTTTGCCAAGGAACAAAATACGCACCCAATTTAAAGAAACTCTTAACTGCCACTAATCCAAACTGGATGGCATTAAAAGCTAATATAAAGGTTGATGATTTAAATACAGACCATCGGGTTAATAACTCTACCGAAAATAGATACGACAGTCAAAGATGGCTAACAGACTTTGATAAAACACTACACAGTTCGGATTTATTAGGAAGGGTTCCCGGAGCATATGGTGTAAAGTTACACGAGTATCAACCTCCTGGTGAAAAAGTGCAATTTATTCGTATAAAGTTTGGCAGTATTCCAGCCAGTAGGTTCATAATCTTAAATCAGATTGAAATATATTCCGTAGATAGATACAATGTTAACTCAGCCAAGAACGCATTTTTAAAATCAAGTAAGTTAACGAGAGGATCTGCCCCTCTAAATAGATTAATTGACGGAAAACCTACCACAAACCAGTTTGTGAATATTGATGACAGCGTTCCGTGGAAAGATCAGTTTATTGAGGTTGCACTACGAAATCCAATCGAAGTATACAAAGTTAGCATCCAAGGTCCCAAAGGTTCAGGCAAAATGTGTGCAAATTATAGTATTGAAATGTACAATCGTGACAGAAATGTAGTGTTTATAGGTCCTCCTTTTGGAGATGATAGTATACATCACGAGTTATATTTTAATAATCCAATTATCCCAGAGGGAAGTCCGAATGCACCGCCGGAACCAAATAAAAATAAACTGAACCGAGATTTTCCCATTTTTACCCCTGGAAAACTTCCCCCTTATCCAATTATGCCTGCATACGAAACCCCCAACGAAGAGTTGCTAGAAAAACTTATTATGTTGAGCGATGATCTCATTACACTTAACCTCAGAATACAAAGCGTATATAAAAAATATACAATGAATGGAAATATTACTCGTTACCAATCAGGAGTATTGGAACGAAGGCGCGATTTAGTAGCAGAGGTTACATCATTAATCAAAGAGAGAAAGAAACTAAATACCAATATAGACAAATATTCTGCCACACGAAAAAATCAATTAGATCAAGAAAAACGTGCGGTAAGTTCACAAATATACTTTTGGATTTGGGGATGTGTATCAATAATAGTGGTGTCGATTGTTGCAATATACTTAATGTTCCCAAAATATATGATATATACTCCACAGGTGATATCGTGGGGAATAATTAGTCTTGTGACATTACTTACTACCATCTTTATTGGAGGAAGTATTACATTTATGTTATGGCTGTTTATTGTGATAAGTATATTATTGTATCTTTTCAAAAAATATATCAAGTAAACATATTTACTCAACAAATGTATCAGTTTTTATGACAAAATTTTAGTATTATGATATTATATACATTTTATAAAATATCATAACAAATAATGAAAGACTTATTTTCAGAAAGACAGACTAGTATAGAAGGGTTTTACACGAATATTGAGTTTCCAAAGTCCCAATCAGCAACGCGGTCAAACACACCAAGTGACGCGGTATATAAGGCAAGAAAAATGTTAGAGCAAGATAATAAGCTTAGCGAAAAAATTAGCAATCTTAATAAAATCGGCGAGGCTATTCAACAAGGAGTTGCAAAATACAAAGATAAATCCTCACGGCTTTTGTCGCAAATTAAAACTGATACAACAGACGAGGACAAGCTTAAATTAAGCAATATACTTATAAATAGATTGTATACAACACCCGAATTAAAAGATAGAGTAAAAACGCTGGCGATAGGAGATAGTCCAGAGAACATGAAAGGAGTTGGTAATGATAATCCAGGCGTGCCAAACGTTGTGTGGGCATTCAAACAACTATATAGAGAAATACCTGATAACGAAGAATATCAGGTGGAAGGAGGTCTTACAACAAACAACTATGGGCAACAAAGCAAGCTCAAATATATGGTTAAAAACCAAGGCAAAAAACTAACCTTTGAGGAATGCAAAGAACTTGCTGCACAACAAGGATCGTTTATTTTTGGATTAACAAACACCGAAACAGTGAAGGGAGTGTATCGTTCGACATGTCTTCTACCTTCAGTAAAAGACTTCATGAACATGGGAGCAAAAAGTCATGGCAATGTAAAAGAGGAACCTCGCATAGTAATGATACGTAACCTAGGAAGCCAGAAGTTAAACTTTGTTGTGAGAGATGGCGAGGTCGGTCAAACTCCCGTATATTCGTTTAATAGTGCAATTGCTCAACAGGGACGATTTACTCCTGGTAATGAAACATATGGATATCCAGCCTTTTCATTTGAAGGTATATATAATTTTAACCCAGATATTACAGTGGGTTCGGATGTTAGTGGATCCATTAAAAACACCCAACTTGTAAGAAAGGGATTTGGGACGATATTTGAGGGAGCTCGATTAGCGAAAGCAAATGGATCGGGTTATTTTGCTATGGTAAATATGGGCAATAATGTCGCTTCTCAGGGCGAGATTAATTCAGATAGTGTATCCACCGACACATCAAGAAGAAAAGGAGAAATATACATAGTAAAAGATTTGACTGATGTCAAAAAACAAGGATCTGCTTCCCGTAGCACTGTGTTCAAATACGGACCCGAAAACACAACTCTTGCTTTAGAACCACCGTTATATGAACAAGAATATATACTTTCTATACAGGGAGACAATGCAAATTTGTCTTGTGCGGTATATCGCGTGTCAAGTTCTGAAAATGAAGATAAAATGGCACTCATTCATAAGGGGGCAGTAAACGTAGAATCTATCCCGTTTGACTCAAAATCATCAGATGACACCAATGTTGGATCAACTGTAGATGTAGACATTGGAGTTGGGTCTGGGATCTTAAATAGAAAAGTTATTTCTTTATCAGAGTGGGAAAAAATGAAAAAGGATCCAGCTTCTCAACGCGTTTTGGAAGGCTGGGTATCAAAGTCTCTCGAAAATGCAACAACATATAGATTTCCTTACGTAGGATTTTTTTTTAGATATATAAACAGTTCATCTGGCGAACTTATTGCATTTGGATCACCAATTAATTCTCCTAGCACCGATAACACGTTTTCATTAAAAGATAAAAATGGGATAACCTATGGAAATAAAAACACGGTTACCTATTACATGATATTAGAAAAAGGATCTGATAACTCGTTTGGGTTTCCAAGATTTTCAACGTTTCTTAAAGGACTTGGGTATGTAGACAAAAAGAAGTTTCTCAGGGGTTATCCACTTGCGATGTTAAAACCTGAAAATACAAATGAGACTGATTATGAATTATTAAATAACATAACAAGCGACTATTTTAATATGGATAATGTTCCTCGTTCTGAGTTACAGAATGTAAGTATGACGATACCTGCATGTAGAGATCTTTGTAATAAATATTATGATGATTGCAAAGCGTTCGTATTTGATGCGGCGGCACAAACTGTTGGTATCACAGGAGTTCGAGACGGGACAATTGTACCAAAGTGTTCTCTTAAGACACTAGATCCCACAATTTACTCGTGGGGAACCGAACAAAAAGAATACAGTCGTATGTATAAAAAAATACCGCAAATAGATAATAATTGGACGTGCACAAAAAAGGTTACTTCTCTGCCCGCTAGTTATATAGTTGCAGGACAGCAGCAAGTTCTAGGATCTGGAAACTACGTTGCTCTAGATGACGAGGGAAACACACTTAGTCCGTTGAAAAGAGGAGATGAAATGAATAAAAATGAAAAGTGTGGAACATGGAGAGCATACGATCAAGACGCACAATCGATGAGGACAATGCAAGAAGCTATTGGATCAAATATTGAGACATATGTTGAGTTATTGGGTGAGCTAAAAGAATATAATAAGGATCTTATTGAACGAGCACATATAAATCAGCCAATGGTTGACGAATCTGTAACACAATACAAAGAAATTATTGAGAGGATAAATGAATATGCGGACTCTGGAGATTTCAGGATAGATAAATATAAGTATCAAATGGCAGATGTTTCGAGAAAATCCTATACCTATATTTACATACTGTGGTTAGCGATTGCAATCATCGTCGTATTCTTTGCTGTTCGTGCAATAATGAAAATTAAATCTCAGTAAGCTACTCTATAAATTGTATAACTGTATCATATATTGCCAAGAACAATATATTATATCCATATATCATATATATAAATAATTATGACTGATAGTAGCAACTTAAACAAACCTTTAGGTATTTCCGAATTTGGACAATTAAATGAACGTGGAAAATCTGTCATTGCCAACATTCGTGATTTACAGACTACGGAAGAAGGATTATTTAAACAACTCCAAACAGGGGCTTCAACTAGACAGCTGAACCAAAAACAACAACAAGAGCTTGTTAAACAAATTAAAAACGTCTCTGATTCACGCTATAATTTATATTTAGAACTTCAACAGAACCAGGTATATTACCAAGACAACGTGAATGTATCTCATAACATACTTACACAAGAAACCGATGCGTTAGAAGTTGTTGAGAGAGAACTCAACCGTGCAGAAAAACGCATTGGACTTATTGGAGAACAGAGAAATAATCGACTACGTCTTGTAGAGATAAATAGATATTATGGTGATAAGTATAAACACCACACTCTTATTTTGAAGTATATTACGGTTGTGTTCTCTCTTGTTTTGATTGTAACTTATCTTTACAATCAGGGATTTGTACCTCCCTTTGTTTTCACTACGTTAATTGTTTTGATCGGGGTCACTGGTTCTTATTATGTTATTAAGGAACTATGGGATGCATATAGCCGTGATGCTATGATGTATCAACAGTATAACTGGGATATGTTGAAAGGTAAACCAAACATTCAACCTGGAAAGGTTGGGGAGACAAACCATTTACAAACACAACCTGATACGGAAGAGGCAACATGTATCGGACAAGATTGCTGTCAACCAAGTTTCACATGGGTTCCTTCGCCATTTAACAAATGTTATCCAAATGATCAACTCGGTAGCAGCGAGATAAGAGATGTTTTCCCGAAGGGGGTCAACTCATACGAACCAACCCGCGACGGATCATCTTCACTCAATGCAAATGCTCTTAGCGGAAAACAAGCCGCCAAAGAAATGGAGATTAATCTTGCAAAGTTTCAATAACTTAATTATTCATCGTTATGAAGAAACCTAATATATAAAATATAGACGTATTTTATATATACATTAATTTAATATGGGACAAGGACTTTCAAAATTATTCACGAATTTAGATGCAAATAGTGATACTAGAATTGATAAAAGGGAATGGGGGGCTTTTGGAAGAAATCCAAAAAACAAGAAACTTATTAAGGCTGCCAAAACAAAGCCGCAAAACCAAAATGCTTCCGAATTACGCAGACGCAATGCACTGTTAAACATGTTCCCAGGAATAGACCCCCCATGCGATACAACATGTCAAAGAAATAAAAAGGAGAATGAATTAAAAGAAATACTCGAAGAGAAAAAAACGAATGTTGTTACTGCACCTGATCAGCTTTTTGACGCTCGTAAAAACTATCTTGAGTATACTGATGGCACATCAGAATACGTAAAGAAGCGAGAAAAAGAATTGTACAACTCGGCGAATAAATGGAAAAAAAATACACAAGCTAGTTGGAATGCCGACATCAAAAAGATGGACACATCCATAAATGCATACGAAGACTCATATAACAGTCTGACAGAGCTAGATAGTTTTTACGGGAGGATATCACTTTCGAATAGTTCCCTCAAGAGAGAATATGAACTTATGTTATCTAAAAACTCAACAAATGACAGAAAGGCATTCTACGAAATGCAAGGAACAGAAGACCTCGGGTGGTGGTACATGATTATGAAGTGGCTCTATATACTGCTAATCATTTCATTCATCGTTGCATCATTTTTAACACCAACTACATATTCGTGGAAAGTAAGAGGCATTTTACTAGCCATTCTCATTCTTTACCCATTTGTAATATCATCCATTGCTGTAACGTCGTTCGCTAGCATACGGGCAACATTAAGTATGCTTCCATATAATACATACACCCAGGCACTTGGAGTTTCATTCCCTGAAGAAAATACATCAACAAAGGTTGGGCCCGATCCTTCTTATCAGGTTCCAGAATTAGATGTAAAAATATAAAGCCGATGTCATATATTTACACAAGCATTGTCATTGCCAATGCCATCTCGCGAAGATTTCCTGCACTATATGCTTCGTTGAACATAGGCACTGCAACCAAAATAAATCGATAGAAAAATATAAACAGCGACATAAATGCCACCGATATATTAAGAATATCATATTTTTCTTGAGATTTTTGTGTTTTATTTGCCGATTTATGTAGATAGCTCATTATGTTATGTATAGTAGTACATAATATAATGTTCTCGGGTATTTGATATACAAATAGATATGTATACTTTATAATTCTTGCTCCGCATCAATGTATGTGCTAAATGTTATATTTACCCATCCATTCTTTCCGTTCTTCTCGTAATTACTGTCCATGTACTCGACCAATTCAGAAACCTTAGGGGTGTTTGTTGCCTGATTTGTTTCACACCACTGTTTCCATTGCTGAGACAATTCTTGTTTTGTTAAGTTAGCTCCTTCTGCTTCGACAATCATTTCTTGCATAAACTGTCCAATGAGATCCTGCTTGAAACGATATTTGTTGGTTTCTTCGAGAACCATGTCGCAATCAACGACAATGCCTTGATTTTTAACACATCTGTCGATTAACATTCGCATAAATACTGGAGCCCATATAGGGAGTTTGTCTTTTAATGTCGGATCCTTTTTGTAAATATATTTACTGTTGCGTTGTTTTTCAGGCAGTTTGCTATACACATCGGGGTTCTTGAAACAGCTTTTAAACTCGACAATTCTCAACCTTCTCCATGTTCCCTCATCCTGCGTTTTTATTTGAAAGAAGGTATTAGTGCAAACGGCGAGTGTGAACATTTGATTAAATGTTGAAGACGTCTGATAGAGTTCTCTTGCCTGGATCTTGGCATCTCCAGTCATCTCCTTCATCGCACCTTCATTCAACACCATGTCTTTTGTCGGTTCCTGGAAAACAGCGTATCGAATACTCTTCAATGCATAAAGCTCTGACGATGTGCCACCTGTTGCGACACGCTTTGATGTAATTACTCCAATAGGAGCGGTAGGATTACAATAATCTCCTAGACACATTGACATAAGCACTGTTAACAACGACTTGCCATTGCTACCATCACCTCGGTAAATGTTAAATGTCTGCGACGCGTTTTCACCAATAAGCGTGGATGCAAGATGTTCCCACACGTATTCTTTCAGTTCGTCATCGGGAAACAGCTGAGACATAAACTCGTTAATTTCTTCGGCGATTTTCACATTCTCAGAGCTTTTCATCCTTGCATCGTCGTAATAATCAATAAGTGTTGATTTGGAAATATAATCAAGCGGTCTTCCATCGCGAAACTCGCCAGTTATCAAATCAACCACTCCATTCTCAAATCCAATTGTATTTTTATCTTGATCAAGTTTTTCACTAAAATCGCGATCCCAAAAGAGTTCTGCGGCTTCCTTTGCAATATGATTTTTCTGAACATTGTTGTGACATTTTGACATGATCTCGGTAATCGTTTTGTTTTTTCGGATCAAACCCTTATACTCAGGATCTTCTAGGCTGTCAGAACTAGCCTGTGATTGTATTGCCACCATCATGGTTACATGTTCATTGTAATACACTTCATACAGATCCTCTGAAATACCAGACTTGCGAATACGAAGCCCCTTATCTAAGAACCATCTGTGACCCTGAAACTCATACCAAGTATGACTTGTATTTGTTAGTGTCGCACACACAAACCGCTCACTTGCAAGATTGTATAACACTTGTGCAACTTCGCGATCATCAGGATTTTCTACAGATATAGCCACAAAGTAACTCAATGTTTTTTTCTTTACATTCATGTATTCCTCATAGTTGTACTCTTTTGCCCAATACACAATCGATTTTGACGTTAAGACATTTCCGTCGGTTTTCCTGTCTATTCTAGTCCAAGTAGTATAAAACTCAGGAATACTACTGTAATCAAACCCAGATTGTTTCGCACTTACAACCATCCATGTAACAAACAACATCTCAGATGTATTCTTTAATGCAAATCCTAACCTTATCCAGTCATTATAGCTTCCTGGCCCGTAGAACTTATCTGGCAATATTTTTGCGTATTCATGTATTTCACTAACTTTGTAGTCTTTTGAGCTATCTTGTAGTGTTCTTTCTAGATAAGCACACCACATATCCAACTCTTCTTTTGTCTGAATATTTTCCATTGAAACAAGACTACTGGGGTCGATATTTGAACTAGACGTGCTTCTTGATAAAACCTTTAGATTTCCACTTGGAACTGACTTGAGAACTCGCCCACCTTTCTTTGTCTGACGTTTTCCATTGCGTTCTTGCAATACCCCTTCCATTCCAGGCTGAAGGTTATATTCTGGATGATCGCGGTAGCGAACTGAAAGCTTTCGAAAATTGTCAAATGAGTTTTCATATTCACCAACATCCACTCCCGTGCTGCAAAACTCGTTGTCGGCATCATCCATTGTAATATGATAAACCCCCACCAACTTATAAGCCTGATTTGCGGGTTTCTTTGAACCATACAGTTGCCAGTTTACGCATCCCTTTGATATACCTTCGTCAAGGACTGTATTCCACGTGCATGTATCTTTTAACGGAAGATCATTAATGAAATCAATATCGTTCGGATTTGTTTCAAAGACTTTTAATACCTTCTCGCGAAGATATAGCTGGAGCGTGCTGCTCATCTTTATACCGATTATCATATGAATACCATCCTTTGTAACATCATCGTTCGATAAGTTTACACCTGGCTTTTCGAAAATATAAACATAAAAGTCTACTGCATCTGCAACAAATATAAAGATGGATTTCAATATGTCAAGATATATAGATATCAGATCGACGATATCGTGTTCGTTGTGTTGTCTTACACGAATATCGGTATCATATCGAAAATCCAAGTCTATGGCGACAGCCCCTCCCTCGCCCAACTGTTTCTCTGTGAGATATTCTGCACCATTCTTCTTTACAATCTCGGCATGATAATGACGTAAGAACTCATCCTCTTCTTCAGGAGGTATGAAATATTTCCCACCTCGTATGCTAGCCTTGTCCCCGATCCTTGTATGGGTTGGTTTGTTATCACCTTCACATTTGTGGGAGATCAAGAACGATCTTAAATCTGGGTGCATATTTTCTCGTTGATTACCATTCATTTAGGTTTGTTATACTTTTGTATGTATATAAGAACCCATAATATCTAAATCAATTTACCATCCTTAAAACACCCGAAGAGAGAACAACCGCAAGATATACCTGACAAATGGTTTAAATATAAATATTTAACATTTAAAAGATAACTGTTTATATTTAAACTAAATGCAAAGAACCGATAATAAAAAAGAAGATACCAAGTTTATACAACCAGAAACTATAAAAAGGTTGGCACGTGATGTCAGGCAAATTAACAAGTCGCCGCTCACGAGCAACGGTATATATTATCGACATGATGAAGACAACATTCTAAAAGGATATGCAATGATCATCGGTCCGCAAGATACACTATATGAAAATGGATACTATTTCTTTGCGTTTGACTATCCACATGATTATCCGTCTAGTCCACCAACAGTAACATTTAGAACTAATCAAGATAAAGTAAGGTTCAATCCAAATCTATATACATCAGGAAAAGTATGTATTTCATTACTTAACACGTGGAGAGGAGAACAGTGGACATCTTGTCAAAGTATTTCAACCATTCTGTTAACGCTCTGCACACTGTTAACAAATGAACCATTATTAAATGAACCAGGAGTTCAACAAAGACACCGAGATTTTAAACCGTATAACCGTATTATCGAATACGAAAACATTAATATTGCTATATTTAATATTATAGACAAATCGCCCAGTTTATATCTTCCATGGTTTGATATGTTCTATGACGACGCACTCATCAACTTTACAAACAATCTATCGTCTATTCGAAAAAATATTGAAAATATTGTCAAACGAAACAAACATTTCTTACACGAAGAAAGTAATCTTGTTACTGCAAATATCTATAGAATGACCATACCCGTTGATTATAACAACATTATAACGAGATTTAATAACATGTTTGTGAAATATTCTACGGCGGAACAGTTAACATCCTGGGTAGCTATACCAACCATTGACCCGCCAATTATAAAAAAGAGAACACACGAACCCGACGATAAATATAAGGAAACAATGGACTTACTGGATCAGCTCACAGAAACTAGTTCTGCTGAAAAAATATCCAGTTATACTATTATACCGCCAAGCACACCAACTCCTAAAAAATTAGGAAAGCCGAAACACTCCAAAATTATTGTAAAAAAAAAACTATCCAAAAAGGATATGGATGTAAATTGAACACGAAATAGACATACAAGAATAAAGAATATAAATAAAATATCGACTTACTATATTAACTAGTATGAAGTTTTGTTCCACATGTGACAACATGTACTATATTAATGTCTCGGAAACTGATGTAGACAAATTAGAGTATTACTGCAGAAACTGTGGAAATAAAGATGATGCAAATGATATCCAAGGAACAATGTCAGTTTCAAAAGTCCAGTTTGTAAATGACGTAACTAACATGTCACACATCATTAATAAATATACGAAACTTGATCCCAGCTTGCCTAGAATAGATCACATACCATGTCCCAACCCCGAATGTTCTACAAACACAAACGACACCAAACGTGAAATTATTTACATTCGTTATGACGAAACAAACATCAAATATGTATATTTATGCACAACATGCGATTACACGTGGAAAACGAATGATAAATAAACAACATGAATATTAATTAGAGGTACCCATAAAAAGAAAAAATGAAAAGTTGTCTCATTTTTTCTTTATTTTTCGAGTAAATTGAACACATTATAGTTTAAAGATTTTCTAACATTATAGTATATCTACTGGATAATTAATACAAACGTTATGTCATCACACGCAACTAACGAAAAAGACATTATTGATACTAACATCACCGATGATACAGAAAACAATGACAATGAGGATACAAACCTAAATGAAGAGGAGGTAGACAAGGATGAAGAAGATGTAGACAATGATGAAGAAGAGGTAGACAATGATGAAGAAGAGGCAGAGGTTGATGACGAAGAGGTGGAGATTGATGACGAAGAAGAGGACGAGTTTGATTTAGACGAAGATGGAGAAGAAGTTATCACAAAAACTGTCGGAAAAAAATCTCTGAAAAAAACGAAAATTACAGCAGAACCAACCGATAATATAATGGAGTTCTTGAATGTTGATCAAGAAGAAGACGAGAGCTCAGACGAAGAAAGTGGCCATATGAATGGAATGATGGAAAATGATGAGTACGATGAATATGACGACGACGATGAAGATCCAGATATGTATTTTCAAAAGTTTGATGAAGAAATTAACAAAAACTATCTACTTGATCACCATCCAACCGAGTTTAATAAAAATTATGACGAAATAGAGACATTGTGTAACATCATGCGAGATGAAAATAATAATATTATTGATCCTCTTCATAGAACGTTACCATATTTATCGAAATACGAAAGAACCAGAGTTCTGGGTCAACGTGCAAAACAATTAAATAGTGGATCAAAACCTTTCGTTCCCGTCCCAGATAGCATTCTCGACGGGTATATCATTGCTGAAATGGAGCTATTGCAAAAACGGATCCCGTTTATTATCCAACGTCCACTATACGGAGGTGCGTGCGAGTATTGGAAACTACGTGATCTCGAGATTTTATAAAGCAAAAGACAATACACAAACATAAAAATTATACTGTAAAATATTAGTGATTATAGTATCACGAATATTTTACGCTTACAGAAACATTAAACCAGGTCTAGAACTGAAGGTTTTTCTATTAAATATTGGAGGACTATCGTCAACAATGCCATTTCTAGTTAACATTATATTGTGAGGACTACTGTTTGTGCTAGTAAACTCGGTGCGTTGAGTATATCCCTTATCCTCTAAATAATTGTTTATGTTAGTTCGCAGAGAAATAAAATTATTATTGTGATTTCCAGAACGCAAACACTCGACAAATGCATTTGTAAATGCTCCAATATTTCTTGCAATATCGCCGTCATAGGTATCAGCTGCGAGTTGTTCGTCTCGAGATCCAGAAAACATATAAATATTCTTATTCTTCAAAGTAGAACTTTCTCTATAAAGAAGGACGCGATCCGAAGAATCCAGTGTAAAACGATATGGTAAATCCCATCCAGTTCCGCTATTACAACAGTCTTGAGTAATAATAACGTGCCCCAAGACATTTTCTAACTTGGATTTCAGTTCTTCATCTACAATTAAACCATTGCTTACATAATCTAACGGAATAATCACTTCGTCATATTTATCAACTTCGTCTCCATCTGTGTCGCGATCATACGTTCCATGACCTGAATAATGTATCCACATTTCGTCACCGACGCTCGTTAATTCGGCTACACTAGCTATAGCCTCTAGGATGTTCTCTCTAGTAGGCAAAAGATATCCTGCTCCATCATCTCTTAACATTGTAACATCCTTGCGATTGTAGCCATATGCATCGACTAGAACATTACGCATAACAATTATGTCATTAATGCAACCATTTAGCTTGAGATCGTTGATATTGTTATAATTAATTCCGATTAATACGGCTCGTTTCACCATTTATAGTATTAAAATATTAAATCTTTGAGGGTCAACATATTACTATCTTTTCCAACTTGGAACGAATGGTTTATTTTCTAAATCGTCTAGGTGCTCACTATTATTAGCATCGTCGTGTTCTAGTTCAGTATTTTGGGGGGTTTCGCTATTATTAGCATGAGCATTGACAACGCCTCTTTTCCAACTTGGAACGAACGGTTTTTTTTCTAATTTATTGAGCGGTTCGTCTTCGTTCGCGACAACCTCAACGGATGTTTCGTCTTCGGTTGCGGCAACCTCAACGGATGTTTCGTCTTCGGTTGCGGCAACCTCAACGGATGTTTCGTCTTCGGTTGCGGCAACCTCAACGGATGTTTCGTCTTCGGTTGCGGCAACCTCAACGGATGTTTCGTCTTCGGTTGCGACAACCTCAACGGATGGTTCGTCTTCGGTTGCGACAACCTCAACGGATGGTTCGTCTTCGTTCGCGGCAACCTCGTAAGATTGTCTGTTCCAACTCGGAACAAACTGTTTATTTTCTAATTTATTTTCAGATTGTTTGTTATCCTTAATATGATCCCCACCCTCTTTATAAGAGTTGTCGTTAACAATCCAATTCGATTTTATAAATGGTATTCCAATCTCTACTTTTGGATTTGGATGTGTTTTTTGCAATATTATAGGATTAAGATTTTGTCTCTTAATATTCATTTGCACCACACGCGAAAATACTGTTTCAAATGACATGGTTATACAATATCTTCTATAATATATACACACAAAACAAAATATTATTATTTTGTTTTATAAAGAAAATTATCATATCTAAAGTATTAAAATATATCTAAAGTATTAAAATATTAATTTCAAGGTATTACACCGACTAAAAAGAAAAATGAGACAAACTAAAGTGAAAATATAATAAAAAGATATAAATATTTTTTATTATATATAGTATCGTAATGGATAAAGATGAAAAAATAAAGGAAATGGAAGAGC
>Ga0257127_1001492_pt1 | contig 16321 bp, 17 predicted proteins | sample SI060_135mmetaG_FD_190152 | JGI IMG/M metagenome (GOLD analysis project Ga0257127, IMG submission 190152) | Marine microbial communities from Saanich Inlet, British Columbia, Canada - SI060_135m | ecosystem: Environmental > Aquatic > Marine > Inlet | place: Canada: British Columbia | collected... | reverse complement strand
TATAGCTCAGTTGGTTAGAGCGTTGCACTTGTAATGCAAAGGTCGTGAGTTCAACTCTCACTGGAGGCTTTCTTTTTTTTTATATTTTTATTTAAATAATTATAGTATATTATAATTATATAAATGTCAATCAATATATATATACCACCTTTTCTTGGATTAATAGTGATCATAATATTTTATATATATAAAAATATGAATGATTTTCAATCTATTAAAAGGTTGCTAGAACAGAATACAGATATCGAACTCATAAAAGATACAGAAACCCCATCAAAGGATACAAGTATTATTATTCATAATGAAATGTTTTTTAGTAAGTCTATGACAAAAGGTGAATTAGGTGTGGCAGAATCCTATATGGATGGTGATTGGAGTTCACCTAATTTAGAAAAAACACTAACAGAATTAATAAAAAAACAAGAAGTTTTAGAAAAACATATATATAATTTAGAATATCTATTATTAGGATTAAAAAACTATATCTATACTTATTCACCCAAAAATACATTAGATACAGTAAAAAAAAATTTGAAGCATCATTATGATATAGGAAATGATTTATACTCAAAAATGTTAGGTAAACATATGCAATATACATGTGCTTACTTTTATAAAGATGATTTAACATTGGATGAAGCACAATATTCAAAAATGGAATTAATTGCTAAAAAATTAAATTTAAAAGAAGGTATGACTATATTAGATATAGGGTGTGGTTTTGGTTCCATGGCTAATCATTTAGCGACTAAGTATAAAGTAACTGTAACGGGAGTTACATTATCGAAAGAGCAGATTAAATTATATGAAGAGAGATTTAAACATCCAAAAGTGTCTATTAAATATATGGATTATCGTAATGTAGAGGGTAAATTTGATAGAGTATATTCAGTTGGTATGTTTGAACATGTAGGTAAAATAAACTATCATGAATATTATGATAAATGTTATGATTTATTAAAAGATAATGGTATTATGTTAATCCATACTATAGGGGCATCAAATGGGAGATCTAAAAGTGAGTTTATAAGCACATATATATTTCCAGAGGGGGAACTACCTAAATTTTCTGATTTAACCAAGGAGTATACAGATAAATGGCACCTAGAAGATTTCCAAAATATTGGTAAATCTTATGCAAAAACATTACTATGCTGGTATCGGAATATAGATAATTGGAAAGGATTCGATAATTATGATATAAGATTTAGACGAATGTGGGAATATTATCTACTAGGGTGTTCAGCGGCTTTTAATATGAAAAATATATATCTATGGCAGTTAGTTTATACAAAAAAAGATAACAAAGATTTTGACTGTTATTATATAAGAAAATAATTATAATATATTATAATTTATAATGAATAAAATTCCTATTCATGAAAAATATTATGATTTAACTAATTTTAATCATCCTGGTGGACAAGAAATTTTAGAATTATGTAAACATGAACCCGATTGTTCTGCTTTATTTGAATCATATCATGCCTTTAGTGATATGAATAAAATAAAACATATTATGAAAAAATATGAAGTTGGTTTAACTGAAACTCCATCTTTATTTAGTTTTCAAAAAAATGGATTTTATAATACATTAAAACAAAATGTAAATCATTATTTTGGAAATCAAACAAAAAAATCGTCTTTTGATTATTTAGGAACTGTTTTATCATCTATTGGAATGTTTGGAGTGTCCCAATATCTAACGTTTACAAGTGATTATACAATTATTAAATTATTATCAAGCTTTATGTCTGGATGTTCAATGGTATTTTTAGGATATAATGTATTACATGATGGTTCTCATTATGCAATTTCACATTATCCGAAAATAAATAATTGTTTATCAAGTCTTATTCAACCATTTGTTTTTTGGAACCATACTTTATGGGGATATCATCATGTTATTAAACATCATCAATATACAGGTATGATTGAATATGATCCGGACATACGTAATTTTAAACCTTTTTTTAGAAAATCAAAACAATTATCTCAGTCAAAAATGGAACTATCTGAAAAATATATTCAGCTAAAACTTATATTTTTCAATGTATGTTTACCTGGAACACTATTAGGACAATCAATTACTTATCACTTATTATGGACACGTAAAAAATATCTGTGGAAAATGAATTTACCCGATATCTTTGGTTCATTCAAAGATTATTTACAATATTCTATTTCTTTATTATACATTATGTATTATATCTATAATGCTGGATTTCTTTATCTATATTGTTATATTTTAGGATTAAATACATTATATTGGATTGGTTCAGCACCCGATCATGATATGTATGATACTCATAAACAAATTGAAAAACATGATCAATTAATCGATTGGGGTGAAATGCAAGTAAGACATTCTGGAAATTTTATGGAATCTTATCCTTTATTTACAAAATATATGGGGGGTATTAATTACCAAATTGAACATCATTTATTTCCTTCATTGTCTAATCATAAACTAAAAGAAATTTCACCGATTGTAAAACAAACATGTAAAGAGTTTAATATACCTTATCATACAGTTGATTCACCTAAAGATGTATTTAATCAAGTTATTCAAACATATAAAGAAGTTCACTCAAAAAATAATTAATAAATATAATTTTAAAATAAAATTTGATACTATTATTATAATTCATCTAATATTTTATCAATGATAAACTTATTAAAATCATGAACATTTAAAATATGTTTGATTACATCTGATTTAGATTTCTTTTCAAAATTAAATTCAAAATTATAAACTATTCCATTTGTTATGTCAATAATACTAGCTTTATTCCATTCTTTATATTCAGAATAACTAACATGTGGGCTACCTCGTAAAGGTGTGACTAAATACGTTATTATTTGAGAAATCCAACCATTACTAAATGTATTTCCCATTGGCGTTTTTATATCAATAACAACTGAATCATCACAATTAATAATATCTGATTTTCCACATATACCATAATATATTCTACTATTAAATGGTAATCCCATTTGTTCATTTAAATCTCTTTCGGTTATTTCTTTTAATAATTTATGATTTTTTTGAAAACTAAAATTATTGATATTCAATGATTCAATTATTTCTTTACAATTATATATTAAATTTTCTATATCATTTACAGGTGGATTATCTATATAAAGCTGTAAGTTTGTTTTATATATTTTACTTTCAAGAATTGATTTCATTACAGAAATATTCCAAATATGTATAATCAGGCTATTATCAATTGGTGTATTATACCGAATAAATCTTGTTATACTTTTTTTTATTTTTCCCTTTAAATATTTAGGAAGAATATATTTTTTATTTGAATGTAAAAATATTTTTAATTCATCAATTGTTTTTTTATATAATATATTGTCTTGATTTCCACATATAATATCTTTTATAATCACATTTTTATTTATATTTTTATTTAATCCTGAATCAGTTACAATATTCATAGTATTGTCATTATCAGTATAATATATATATTCATCATCACTTATTTGTGTTATACATTTTTTTATATTATTTTCATAGTATTCAACATCTTTATCTTTTAATAATATTTTCATAAATAATAATTCACCAAATATACCCACGATAGGGAATAATGATTTATTATCAATATTCCATTCTTGTTTACATTGTGTATCCATTATAGTTTTTTTTTCAAAATCAACATATCTAGCAGGCTCAGTAAATTCATCATATACCTCTGATGGAGATATTATATCGTTTATAGGCGTGTATATAGGTTTATTTAAATATTTTCCCTTTGGTTCTGGATATTTATGCTGACGAGGTTTTGATAATCTCCATGGTTCTATTATTTTATTTTTCATTTCTTTTTGAAAATCCGTTAATTCTTCATCACCCTTATTATACCAAGTACATATGGCTAACTTTTTGATAGGAATATCATTATTAACAACTATATCTTTTATATATCTCGATGGTTTTTTATTCGAGAATCCTATTAAGAGATATTTAGTAGACCTTGTTAGTGCAACATTTAAACATGAAATTTCAGTTAATTCTTCTTGTTTATATAAATTTTGTTTCATCGGAAGAGATCCCTCAGTTAATCCTAAAAATATTACGACTTTATGATCCATTCCTTTATCACCATGTATACTAATCATTATAGTTTTTAGTAATTCATTATTTTCATCTGAAATATTTTGCCAATCAATTTTATCATGTGAACCATCAATCTTTGTTTCAAATATATGTATTTTTTCATTAAACCCTTTATTTTTATATAGTTTATTCAAGTTTTCATGGATTTTATGGAATACAGAATTACCATTACATTTTTTCATTATAATTGCTATATCCCCTGGTTTAATATCATTATCATGGTCCATAATAACTTTTATAGCATTAGTTATCTGTTTTCCAATTATATCTGATTCTACATTATTACTTGTTGCTGGATGTGTAAAAATGATTGGTTTTTCATTTTTTGTTATTTCTTCTTTACTAGGTTTGATTTTAAATACATTATACTTGTTATAAACAGTTTCCTCCCCATATATATGTTGATTAAAAATATATGATAATAATTTTAAGTGGGAAGGGGGGCAGCGAAAACAAATATCAGTATTGAAATGGGTCGCATTTGTTTCTTTACACCACCCTAATATAGGATGATTTAATGTATCTTTTATACTATGGGCATAAATTGTTTGTAATATATCACCATATATACGCATTTGAATATTAAATCGTTTAATACATATTATGGATAATAATTTAACACGATTTAATTTCATATCCTGAAATTCATCACTGTATACATGGGTACATTGAACATCATTTTTAGAACGTATGGTTTCTAAATCATTTATATCTTTTATTAATAAATCTGTTTTTTCATCATAATAATCACCTCTTTCATTAATAATGGGATGATCCATATATTTTAATTGTGTATGAATGAACCCATCCATACTAGAAATATCTATTGAAATACAATCTCTTTTATATATATAATGACTACCAACTTTCATAAATTTAATATTTAATTTAAATTCTAACCTTTTTTTAATTTCTTCTGTTACAGAACCAGTTAATGTATTTATACACCCATGAAATAGTTTTAACTTACATAAATCTAAATTATTTAAATCTATGGTTTGTTCATTACCATATTTAGTTTCTTTATAATCTATATCATTTTCTTCTAGTTTGTGGAAATTAATCGCATCCCATATAACTTGTAATACAAGAGTATTAGTTTTTAAACTACCAGCCACACCTGATAAACATTTAAAGAAGTCATCACTTTCAATTATTTCACGTTGCTTTTCAAATACCACATCTAAAAGAACCATAGATGTAATAAATAATATGGTAAAATATTACCATACTACAAAAAAATCAAATTTTAAAACTATTTAGCCACCCACCACTGTATCATATACATTATCATGTTTATAAATTTGATACAAATACTAATAAATTCTAGTAACTACTATAATATTAATCTTCCAGATGGATTACTTTCTTCACACCATTTTGGTAACCATTCATACGGAACAATATTTGTATAGTCCTTGTAAAATTGTTTAAATATTTTGAGATAATATTCTTTTTCTGTTAATTGATGATGTTTCTGTGTATAATCATTAATAATCTGATACCATGGTTTTTCATTTTTTGAAACACCGTCACTAAATCCATCTTTTCTTCGCCATACAATTTCTTCAGGTAAATCATTTTCAAACGTTTTTCGTAATAAATATTTTTCGTATCCATTTCTCACAACCTTTAATTTCGGATCAATACTCATATATTCCTTTACAAATGTTTTATCAAAAAATGGAACTCGGATTTCTAATGAATTACCAGCTGTTGTTTTATCCCCTCGTAAAACATCAAAATATTGAACATCCCTTACTAATCGTATACATTCATTTTGAAAGGCATCTGGATTAGGTGCTTTATGGAAATATAAATATGATCCAGATAATTCATCAGATCCCTCTCCTGATAAAATAACCTTGACATCTGTATTTTCTTTAATATATTTTGATAAAAGATACATAGGAACACTTGCTCTTACAGTTGTTGTATCATAACTCTCGATTTGATAAATTGTTGGAACAATTGCATCTAACATTTCTTGTTCTGTTACAATTACCGATGTATGGTTTGTATTTAAATGTTCAGCTACTTTTTGAGAGGCTAATAAATCAGGAGATCCATCAAATCCAATCGAAAATGTTTGAATACTTCTTGGATCTTGTATTTTACACATTAATGAAACAATAATTGACGAATCTAATCCACCAGATAATAAACACCCCACGGGTCTGTCTGATAAAAGTCTTTTTTTAACTGATTCATATAATTGATTATAAATATTTTGAATAATTATTTCATCATTAAAATATTTCGTTTTGAAATCTAAGGAATAATAACGATGCGTATTAAAACTTTTATCATTTAAATTATAACGGTGATAAATACCAGGCGATACCATATCAATGCGTTTATTAAAATCAGTTAAACATTTCATTTCAGATGAAACAATGATATTATTTTTTTCATATGTCATATATAAGGAACGTATCCCAATCGGATCATGACCTATATAAAATGTTTTTGTAATTTTATCTAATATTACAAATGAAAAGACACCATCTAATAATGATATCATTTGTATTCCTAAGATACGATATAAATGAACAAGTATTTCACAATCTGAATTTGTTTTTAATGTAATGTTATATTTTTCAGCTAATTGTTTATAATTATATATTTCCCCATTACACATAACACATACATCCTTATAGTCAAATGGTTGATTGGATGTTTCATCTAATCCATTAATCGATAAACGATGAAACATAAAAAATAGTCTTGTTTTATTTTCCTTAAATAACATATATTGTGTATTATCAGGTCCTCTATGAAGACATTTATTTCCTTGTTTTTTTAAATAATCAATATCAATACTATCATCCGATAGATAACAAAAGATTCCACACATAATTTATATATTTTATATTTATTTTCTTAAATCTATTTTTAACACATAATATATTCATCTTCAATATTTACTTGTGGTTTTTGTATAGGTTTTATAGATTTTGTAACTCTTAGAGGCTGTATCGGTTGTATAGGACATATTATCTTTTCTTTATTAATTATTATAGGTGTATCTGAAATAGTTGTGTTTGTTTCGGTTGTAATATATCCGTCTCTTGTTTCTGTAATTGTTTTTGTAATAACTTTTCTTCGTTTTTGTTGGATCCGTCTACGTTTTTTTTGATCATTTAGTATTTTCTGTACCATATATGGATTTTTACAACCAACCAAAAACATATTTTATATTACTATAATATAATATTTTTTAAATATAATATTCTTTTATATAATATTTATATATATATATATATATATATATAAAATGAGTTATGGCGAATGGGAAATGTCCTGGTCTTCAGATGAAAAACAATCGGATGAAAAACAAGTTGGTTATTGGCCAGTGTTTGATGAAATGTGGCAACATACAAAAGATATCAAAGATATAAATTTTGTAGAAACCTATGGTGCTGAAGTTATTCAAAAAATCATGGAAACGGTTGATGGATTAACACCCGATGATCGTGTTAAAAATGCATTAAATATTCTTCATAAAAAAGCAATGGATGATGGATTATTGAATTTTTGTCCGAAATATCCACCTGAATTTGTTCAAGCATTACAAAATTCATTCCCCATATTTAGTTTTTTAACAGCTTTAAATCAAAACTGGTATCGTGTTTATTTAAAAGAAGATATGAAAGGTGAACATGAATCAAGTGTCAGAAGAGTTAATACTAAAACAGATAATGCCCGTGTATTTCGTGGATATCTTGTAAATGGTATGTATGATATTGGAAATACCATACAGGTAGAACATTTTACAGAAGCACCTATACCAGTTTTAAAAAAAAAATTCACAAATAGAGGGACTAGTTCTTATCGTGGGAGCCAATATTATCATGAAATTATTATCAGAAATAATGATTTTTTTGTAGATGAACATTCAGAACTATGGAGAAAAAATCGTAGAAATCAAAAACATTGCAACAGTTTGAGTGGTGGAAAAAATGTAAATACCGATGACCCGGATCCATTTCCACCTATACCTCCACAACCCAGAGATGAATTAAATTGTTATAACTTTTTAGGTAATGGTGGTTTTGAAGGTGTGGATGGAATTTATATCGATGTTTCAGCTGTCCCAAATTCTCGTGAAATAATTAATATTTATGCAGATGTAAATCATGAAGGAAAAACAACATGTTTTCAATATTATGATGTTGATCATGAATATCGGGATATGCTTGATATTAACAATGAAATGATACAAAATCCATCTGATTATAACCATTCATTAAAAAAAGAATTAGGTTTTGATGCTGTAAGAAATTTCCAACTAACTAAAGAAGTAGTTCATGGATTATTTGATTCATTATACATTGTAACTCTTATTAAAATTGAACAACAAAAACTTGTAAAACATATTTCATTTATAACAAATTATGATATTTTAGGTCATCATTTCCATTATGACCTAATACCTTCAACATTATTAAAAAAAAATATTACGATTGGATTACAACAAGATTTAGTATTATCTAGATAATATTTGAATTACATTATTTTCTACAAAATAAGGTCCTGCACATGCCCATCCTTCAATTCCAGCAGATGATTGTTCCACATCTGAAAAATATACAGTTTTTGGATCTTTCTTATGATATAAAATATAATTACTTTTAGCCACTAAACATATTGGATCAGTCTTATTCTTTTGATGTATATTAATTGGTTCTAAATATTTCGGTTTATTTTCTTTGTGATAAAAATCAATGAGTTGTGGTTCATTCATTGTTTTGTGTATATTTTATAGTAATATTACTATACAATAAAAATTCAAATTTATAAAAGTTTACATAGCTTCAAGTTTATTTATCCTTGCTGTATCTATCATTTTATGTAAGTAAGCAACCTCAAGTTTTCCTCTTAATTTTATAATTTCTTCTCGTAATAATTCTAAAATTGGCTTATAACCCAACGGATTATTTATAATACCTTTTTCAATAAAATCATTTAATCTTTTATTATTTATTTGAATATCTAACATCATTAGATCATCACATTTTTCTATTGCTGGAGGAATATCAGGGGATTTTAAAAATTCTGATGGGTTTACACTTCCCCATGATGGTAATGATGAAGAACTACTCCCACCACCTCTTTTTTTTCTAGAATGTTGAATTCGTTTGGATCTTTTTACTTTTCTAGAACTTTTTTTAACACGGGCCATATTTATAATATTTATAATAATATATATATTAAAATTTTTCAATAAATCATCGATATAATTACGATAAATATAGAAATTAGTAATAATAATTGAATTATATATGATTGATAATCATTATATGTAAAATATTTTACCATCATTTGAGATTCTGAATGTAAATCATATCCACGAAATTTATAATATTCTCTCACACCCACACCTGAAATAATATATAATTTATTTATTTTATTTTGTTTCACAATCTTTTCCGCTTCCTGAATTAATCTCTTTCCAAAACCACGATGCTGTGAATTTTTTCCTTTTTCATAATGTCTTGATAAGGATCCATAAACATGTAATTCACGAATAAATGCACTATTCTTAAAATCATTATATATAATTTCATCATTTGTATGGTTAATTCTTAATCGTAAAAATCCATATAAGGTACGATGATCCGGTAATTCAAAACTTAAGAAATATTCAGTCGCATTTAATCCATTATATTCATAAGTAAATAATTGGGCTTTATCAATATCTGTTTCTAAATCTTTAACCTCCCGACAACGAATACAATTACATTCTAAATTATTTTGTTTCATTGTTTTTAATAAATATTGTCGTAAACTAACATCTTTGTTTCCTCCCTCAATCCAATTTTGAGGAATATCACGAACAATACGATTTAATCGTATCCATGGATAGACATTGGTTTTTACATAAATTAATAATTTTATTAATGTATCTTTATCTTCTGAATAAGGTTTATATATTCCATTATCATACCATTCTTTTATTTGTGTATGAGGAACTGTCGCACAAGGATATATTTTTAACTGATCGGCTTGTAATTCTGGATGTTCTAATGTATATCTCATATAATTATCATTTACAATTACTTTTGTATGGGAAAATATCTTTTGAAACATATGAATATCTTTTAAATAAGATGATCCAGGTAAATCAGGCATTAAATGCATGTCCACCTTATACCCATTCTGTTTTAAACGATAATTTGATGTAATTGTATCTTTTAAATAACAGTCTCGTTTAATATATTCTAATACATCATCATCAATATGTTGAACTCCTAATTGAACACGTGTTACATTCATTTTTCTTAGATTTATAAGAGATCGTTTTGTAATACAATCGGGTCTTGTTTCCGTTGTAATTCCAATAATACGATATTGTGAAATACTATTTATACTAATTTCATCTTCTAATGAATATTTATTTCTTTTCACAAATCCTAAAATATTTACTGAATAATAAATATCACGAATAAATTCATTCCGATATTCCAATGGATAATGATCCCATGTTCCTCCTAAAATAATAATTTCTAATTTATCCAATGGATGTCCCATATTGATTAATGTATTGGCACGATCATATATTTGTTTGTATACATCAAAATTATTACGATTAGCTCTTAAAACAGCAGGCTCACTTGATATATAACTACGTGGTTGAGCTATTTTCACACCAATAATATCATCATTGATATGAAATGGATGATCTTTTATAATTAATGTAAAATGATGATCTGTAAAATTAATTGAATCATTTACATCATATTTTTTATCTTTATATAATACATGGTTTATAACACGAATATGATTTAAATCTTCTTTCGATACAACATGTAATTTATCATTTTCAATACATATAATGGTTAAATGAATCTTCACTTCGGGTTCATTGGGACAATAAGCACAATTTTTCCCACAACTAAATGATTGCTTTACAATCATATTATCTTTTGTATATTCAGGAAAAGGTGATGTTAATAATGTAATCACTGTAACACCTGATGAACTTTTCCCTAATTTCCGGATTGAATATTTTAAGAATTCTTCTGTTATATCTTTTGAATTCATATCTTTGATACACGCACGAATATCTGTTTTTTTAGGACACATTTTATATTTTCTTCGTAAAGATACAAATTCTTTATCATATTCTTTTCGTGATGAATAATGTTTACTTGCTAATTCTTTTGTAAATTCTAAAATATTTTCTTTCATCTTTGATTGTATGATATCTTCTATATCAGTCATAATTAAAGATAAAAATAGTTTTATTGTTTACAAAACTATTTTATATTCAAATTTTATTTATAGACTATTAAAAAAATAATAATAATAATAATAATAATGTGTATAGGATTATTAACAGGATGTCTTACATCAATAACATGTAATATTTGTCAAAAAATAAATATGAATGCTCAAAAAATAACTCGTTTGTATTATGGATGTATGTTGTTTTCATCTACAGTTATTTCAACATTAATGTTATCTGATTGGGCGTCTCATGAAATGAAAGATGTCTTATCAAATTATTGGTTTGATGATTTTGTAAAACAACCGGATATTCCAAAAGAAGTTATTGGTTCATTAGCAGTTTATAGAGTTATGTCAGGTGTATGTTTATTTCATTTATGTTTATCATTATTATTAATAAATGTTAATACAAGAAATGATAAAAGAATTATTATTCATGAAAAAGGTATGTGTATAAAATTAGTTATGTATTGTGGAATGATTGTATGTATGTTTATTCTATCATCAGATATATTTATTTATCTAACAACATGGCCATTTAAATTGGGAGGAACTTTATTTATTATGATACAAATTATGTTTTTAACAAGCTTTATTTATGATTTATATGAAGGATTACTTGATTTATCTGAAAAACAAAAACAAGCGAATATCCTAACAAATCCAAATACAAAAATTATTTGGGCGGATTGTATATCCTTATTCATTACATTATGTAGTTATTTATTTACAATTATATCTTCATTTGTATTTATATTTAAAAGTTTTTATAATGATGAAACATGTATACAATGGTTAATAGCATCCATTATTAATTTATGTATGATGATATTTGTTTCTTTAGTATCCATATCAAGATTTGTTCGTGATGCTCCCAATGGTGCTGGTTATGTAAATTCCATATTTCAATCATCATTGATTTCTGCTTATTCAACCTATTTAATGATAACCGCATTTATGAATCATCCGAATGATCATTGTCAAATATTTCATAAAGATCATCATGGATATATAACAAAAAGTATAAGTTTATTATTTACATTTTTAGCAATTATTTGGTCAACAGTTAGATCAGGATCAAATAAATTTTTAGAACAAAAAACGGATTTATTACCTATCAATAATGATGAAGAAGATAATATTATTCAATATTCCTATAGCCAATTTCATCTTATGTTTGTGTTTGGTTCAATGTATATTGCTAATATATTGACCCGATGGGGTGATATTGATGTATCACCTGGGAATGGTGTTGAAGATTTTATTACCGTTGGTATACATGATAGTGAGTTAAGTGTTGAAATTAAATTATTATCTTCATTTTCTTGTTATTTATTTTATATGTGGATTATGCTTGCTCCTTTATTATTTCCGCATCGTGATTTTACATAATTATTTAATCCATTGTAATGATAAAAATATTTGTTTCATACATTCTTCAATAACATTGACTGTCATAGAATTACCTATTTTTATTTTTAAACGATGATCAGATATATCTTTCGGTTGTTTAAATGTTGTTGGAAATCCCTGTAACATTAAATATTCTTTAATAGATGCTTTTCTTTTCATAGGAACACACCACATATTTGGCTGAGCAGTAATACATGGTGCCCATTTTCCTGAATTTTTAAATTTTGAATTACGAAATCCTATATCAATAAATATTGAATCCTGGGGAATATTTTGAAATAATTGTTTATTTGATTCTTTGATTTCATTTTTTGTTTGATTCTTTGTATCTATAAATGATTGTAATGGTTTCATAGTTTGTGGTTCAGGAAATGTAAACGGTTTTTTTATACAATCTTTTTTAATTCCAATAATATATAAACGATCCCGACATTGAGGAATACTAAAATCTTTTGAATTTAATACTTTCCAATGTACTTCATATAAATTATTTGTTTCTAGTTGAGATATAATTTCATTAAAATAAGAACCATTATTTAAAGTAACTAATGTTTTGACATTTTCTAAAATAAAACATCCTGGTTGACAATGAAAAATCACATCTAAACAATTTTGAAATAAATTTAATCGTGGATCTACTTTTGTTTTAAATTTATTCGCTTTTGAATATGGCTGACAAGGAAATCCTGATACATAAACATCAATATTTGGTAAATCATTTAAATTTCTTGTTTGCATATCATTAAAAAGAATATCGGGTTCATAATTTTCTCGAATACAACTAATTGCATATTTATCTATTTCAGATGAAAATGAATGATGATAAGATAATTGTTTATATTTTTTACATAGTTTTTCCAATGCTTGTATCGGTGCTTCAATTCCGCTACAATCAGTTCCAATGTTTATTTTCATTTATTTATAATGATAACTTTGAAAAAAAAAAATATCAAATTTAAAAAAAAATTTGTATCTATCTATGTCTAATTCTAACTATTATTTATAAATTACTGATCATCTGAAACCTTCTCTTCCAGGACCTTTGTTTCATCCGCAAGAGCCTTGGCCTTTGTATTCCACTCAGCCTTCTCATCATCTGAAAGCTTCTTCCACTCAGCGGCAGCCCAGGAGACAAATTTTGGCTTTTCCCCACCCCCATCCTGCTCTAAAATACTCTTAACATGTTCATCAAACTGTGGCTTATTCTGCTGACCAAAATAGGTATATCCAGATAGAGCCCTCTTCTTCTTTGGCTTACTGTCCTTAACCTTTGGCATCTTCACAGACTTCCCTGGCTTGAAATCGCCGAAAAATTCCTTCATCATAACTTCAAGATTCATATCATCTGATCCAACAACCTTTCCGTCATACTTCTCCATGACCTGTGAGAAAATCTCACGGGTGAAAGAATGAACGGCAGTGGAAAGCTGAGTGTTCATGGTAAAAGTTTGTTTAGAAACGAGTTTGTTTGTTCCTTTACGATTGCTTTGTTTATTTGTTTTTTTACGATTGCTTTTTATATGATTGCTTTGATTATTTGTTTGGTTAGTATCACTTGTAAATAAAGTTTCAAATTTTGTGCTACTTGACACTAATGACTTACCATGTTTATCATATGATAAATTATTTATCTTATCATAGTAAGTATAAGAACCATCCTCATTTATGATTCTTTCTAATTCAATTTCATCCGAATAATCAAGATGTTCACTTATCATAGTTAGTTTTGTAAAAAAAGATATAAATATATTTCAAATTTAATAATACTTTCCACATTTTTTTTGAAGATCTTTAGGAACTTTTTTATGTCTTTTTTTATAAATACTATTGATACATATTGGATATTCACGACCTCGTTGATGTTTTTTATTTGTATATTTCATCTTCTTAACACAACGACAATATTTTACAAATAAGGCTCGGTCTAATTGTTTACTTTCTTTTTTTGTTAATTTTTTTTTAGATAATAATTGTTTATATCTTTTTTTTGAAACCATTCGGGCTTTTCTTATTGAATATTGAGACTTCATATACTATAGATTACTAAAAAAAATTTAGATATTTATTATTACTGTAACTACATTTAGGTAAACTTAGAGATGGGAGATCAACTTATTTTCTTTCTTGTAATCTAGCTTGGGTTTCACAGGATACTTCTTGATTTTCTTTGAGGGGATTTTACGTTTCCTGTAAGGGTTAATGTAATCTCCATCTGTTTGACCGGAATCTGTTCCTGAATATTGAATACCATTGTCCATATTCCTTGGATTAATCATCTTTTTCTGATGTCCACGGAGAGATTCCAGGTAATTTGAACATTCAAGAGCCATACTATCTATTTCAAGAGAGAGTTGTTTATCATAGGATACATTCTTAGATGTGATATCACTCCAAGACATGATTGTTTTTATTTGTTTGTTTTTTTTTGATTATATTTTTATTTAAGAAACAATGTTTCTTTTGTAAGGTTTGTTACCTTTACAAATACACATTTCAAATTTTACAAAATACTAATAGGAATACCTGTTTCTAAAAAGATTTCATAATCATCATAAAGGTCATCATGATTATATTCAATTAGATAAGGAACTCGGGATGGTTTTTTAGGGTTCATTATAGAATTAATAAATTTTATGATTTCTTTTTTATCAATAACCGTATATCCATCAAAACTATCATCATAATAATCTAACCCATTAAATAATCCAGGTGTACCGATAATCACAATTTGTTGCATTAATGTTTTCCTTGTATTATAGTTAGGGACCAGGATTCTTCCGTTTTTTATCACCCATTCCATATTTTTATCCATCGGAAGTTTTTCTCGGAATATATTCATACTTGTTAACATATTCATAGATGGCATTTCAACATTATACATGGGCCAATACTTTCCTCCTAAAAGATAAAATATATTCATGTTTTGACGATAAAAACTTTCTCCCTGTATTTCTGTATCAATAATCATCTTATAAATATATTTAATCATATCTGGGGATTTTAAAAATCTTGCTAATAAATGAAGTATCGTATGTTTTCGTGACATGGAAAATTCCCTAATAGGGAATTTTTTATCCATTCGTTTAAAATATTTTTTGAGTAATAGTATCATACTTACTATATTATCAAATTTAAATTTGAATAAAATATATTTAATGAAATATTAAACTATATTAATCACAAATACAATGGGAAACTGTTGTGGAACTTCTCAAGAAAACCAATTCTTTTTAGATGATGTATATTGTAGTCATTGTAATCATTATATTAATAAAAAACAATTTAAGAAACATAAAAAACAATGTTATCGCAAAGAATTATGTCTTCAAACAATTTATGATATCGATGTTCCTCTTAGAAATGCCCAACGTTTAACACAAAATTTATCAACTCTAAATATTTAAAATGATAAATTAAATTATCATTATATGGAATATTTACAATTATTCATAAAATTATGTAGTATGTTATTTATTATTATTGATCCCATCGGATATAGTTTAGTTTTTTTTTCATTAACAAAAGATTATGATAAAATTGAAA
>Ga0257127_1001486_pt1 | contig 16416 bp, 16 predicted proteins | sample SI060_135mmetaG_FD_190152 | JGI IMG/M metagenome (GOLD analysis project Ga0257127, IMG submission 190152) | Marine microbial communities from Saanich Inlet, British Columbia, Canada - SI060_135m | ecosystem: Environmental > Aquatic > Marine > Inlet | place: Canada: British Columbia | collected... | reverse complement strand
CTGATATTTTATATTTCTATAAATATAAAAAAAACCTGCTTAAAAGCGTTAGATGGTACGTCCCTGGAGAGTTTTCCATTTTTTTACGATAGAGATACGGTTGCGTGTTAAATACAAGAAACGTTAAGGCAGGAAATGGATGCGATTAAACAGGCAGTAGGTATTTAAATAGGGTAACATGTAGGTACATGCGTGCTTTACTGTTAACCCTACTACTAACAACGGTGGCTGGAAAACTAGGTGAATGGGATTGCACTGGGTGCACGACATTAATTCACTCAGAATGCGTCCCATTTAACATAGGGGAAAATTGTATACCAGACAACTACAACGAGCTGGTGGGTGATCTTAAATTGTATCGTGCATTTTTTTATTTGGAAGATATTTTGATAGAGGAAGTTCGCTGTTTAGACTATGGTGTAAGCGTACGATACATTTCTGGAACTCGCTTAAAAGAGGAGAACATCAAAAAGCAGTACTTTGAAAATCATTACAAAGGATACTTCACACGCGACTGTGAGAACTGGAGTTTTTCCCCGTATACAACTTAAAACAACTATCTGTAAAACTTAAAACAACTATCTGTAAAACTTAAAACAACTATCTGTAAAACTTAAAACAACTACCTATCTATATAAGATCCAACGAAACGATTAAAGAAACATGACAGACTCTAACTTTATCCCCATCAAACGCATTGTCAGTCGCAAAATAGGTGACAAGAGACCCTTTCTCATTGAGTTCGAGGGATTTCCAAAGACGACAGACTACAGGCGGGAGCCCTGGAGCAGTTTGAGCCCGGACTTGCAGAAGAAGTTTTGCAAGGATGGAAAGGTGCGTAAGAACAAGCCAAAGCGTAAGCGTAAGTTGCACTTTCCCCCTGTTCCTCACAAGCCAGAGAACCACGCGGTGATACCAGCAAAAAGACCACGCGGCGCGGTAGAATATTCTTTGTTTGAGAATGAAAATGGAGAGAGTATACTGGTGATGAAAACCTACCAGAAAGATCGCGTGGACTATCAACATTTTCACCGTATATCACGGTCCATGTCGGAAACAAATGGAGTACGTGGTCTTGAACCCACTGTTTAGTATGTTTAAAAAGCCCCCTGTGTGGTACGAGTACGAGCGTGTGAACGAGAATGGTATTATTTATTTTAAGAGAAAAGAAATCTACGATTTGAAAGTGTACGGTTGTACTAGTAGCGACTACATAAAAAAATACATTAGTTTAAGTTGAACGTCCTTAAAATTTTAAGCACACCGTATATACAGCAGCCAATATTAACAATTTTTACATATATATGAGTTATAGTATAAGATTAATTAAATGTATCAGCCTATAGTGCTTATGATAAAAGCTGATAATCGAATTTTCATTGGTAACGCATTCTCTGATAAAGTTAGGAATAGTCAATTAAGGCTTGCCCTGGACATTGCTTACCCCAGACCACGTTACAAAGATTATCGTTTAAAACAAATCATCAAATTGCCTATTGGGAGGTTGATTAACTTTCTTCCTAACGATTTTGAAAAAGACATAACTAGCAGGAGAACATTTACTCTTTATTGTCCGTTTTATTTGATGAAGAGAGAAGAAATTGAAAACAAAGATTTAAGCAAAATAGGCATTATAGGTCTTATGGAAACAATGGGATTCATATTACATAAAGCATCGTTTCTCAAGAGAAAGAGCGATCGTGGAAACTCGTGGAACTTAAATCAATTAACATTGAGTTTTGAAGACAAAAAGAGGGGACCTGCAAAAGATTGGCCAGGAGTCGTTAAAATGTCAGATACGTCCCTCGACAGAAGCAACGAGGTAGTTTACAATGAATTTCTAAGAGTAAAATATGAATTTAAACGGCTGAGCACAGATAGAACAAGATATAGAAATAAACGCAGAACGTTTACAGAGGAAAAGAAGCCGATAGATGAAAAGGAAAAAGCACGGCAAATATTGGGGATAACAAAAAAAGATCCCACAAAAAGAGAAGTTTTAGAGGCGTACAGAAACAAAGCACGTGGCAACCACCCAGACAAGGGTGGTAACAAAGAGAAAATGCAAGCGATTAACAGCGCAAGATTGATATTGTTGCCAAAAATAAAACTAAAATTTTAACTCGGTGACAACCGCCGAGGTTTTGCTTAATCGTGTACTCCTGTTGTTCTGTATTTTTATGATTGCCGCTGTTCCAACCCCTTCGAAGTATATATTTGGACTAGTTTCCCCGTTTTTGTTTCTTTTGAGAATATCGGACCAGAAATTCACGTCCAACGAGGACGCGTCGACTAATTTCCAATTTGTAGAATTCAATGGAGCAGGGGGCAAAAACGGGGAAAACAACTGTGCCATGAATTTTGCAAGCAATCTTGAAGCATCTTTCCTCATAATATCATGTGCTTTATTCCACCATTCTCTTGTGAAATGAAGTGGAAACGGTAACATCCACCAAAACGTCAGGCTTATAGCACCATCATCGTAATCAACCGCAATTGGTCGTCTATGGTTATACGATGAGAAAGATCCAAGTATGGGCATCCGACCCTTTATACCTTCAACCGTTGTATCATAATCCCTTGTAATACTATCGTCTAAAATGGGACTTTGACGAGTGTTCGGCCAGTCGGTGGGTATGGGTATATCTACAAATTGTAGACTCCGATCCACTAATGTTTGTGGGGCACCTTGTAAATATAAAATCGTACTCATATTAAATAGTTTGCCCCAATAACCTTCGTTCTTAGTTGAATAATTACTTGCATTTCTTACTTGCTCTGATGTATACCGTGGAGGATCAGTATTCAAGTTAGCAGGTGAAATTAATTCACCGGTGACTGAATGTTGGTACAGAACTCTTAGCACATCGTAAAAATCGTAATTGGAGTAAACCTCTACCCTTATGTCGTACGTTGATGGAGAAAATTTACTGATTATACTTTCTGCATCTCTAGGTATTTTGGCGAACGACATTTATTTTATTTATTCGTCTATTTATATTATGATAAAGTGAAAGTCTATCTATTTTATTCCATTAAGCAGCGTAGCACACTCTTCCATTTCTTTTTGAATTTTGAGGTACTTTTTACGCTCGGACTTCGTAAATTCATCTTCAGAGGCTCCTTCGATGAAGAGCAAGATGGTATTGATCCAATGCTCTTTTCCATCGTAGATTACCTCATTGACGGCCGCCATCATGTTGTCCGTCAACGTTTTCAAGGAAACTGTCGTGTTTGCCTTCACGGTGGCAACGATCATTACCTTCCGCTGTTCTTCAAGATTAGATTTGTCGAACAGCGATCCGTACGATTCCAGTGCGTCATCTATGATTCGTGACAAAAAAGCTTTCTGTGAATCTAAATCGCGCGGTTTCCATTTTCTCTCATTGTTTTTCTCTACGGAAAATGCAAACGTATCTTTTTTTACCGCCGATAAAATGGTTTGTTTTACGTTCGACGGGTATTGAAAATAATTCTCGTACTTTGCCGTCAGATAATGATTCATGGTTGAATGCTTTGTTTCCTTTTTCAACGCCGCCGTCATTCGTGCCTCGAGCTCGTTCATCATGGTACGACAATGTGTCTCCCAGCTGTCGGTGATGTTTGATTTTAACACCCTGGAAATTCCCGTCAACTCTGGCAAGAATTCCTTCAATGTCTTATGTATGTTCTTTGTTAGCATTTGTAAAATGGGAGTCCATATTTCTACAATTTGTTGTAAACATTTGTTGAATGTTTCTTTCCCTTGAAAGAACGGCGGTGTAAACAAATCATGACGGTACAGGTCCTCTACCATATCTTCAACAAACGTCGAATTCGTTTTCTTTGACTTTCCATACATTCCATGTTTGCGTAATGTTGCGGCTGCCGTGCGCGTAAAACCACATAGATCAAAATCAACGTCGTTGATAACTTTTTGAAGACGTATCAATATCTGTCCAGTATTGAGTTCATTCTTTCCCAATTCTGAAATACGTTCATTCGCATTTTGTAACTTTTCCCTGACCTGCCTCTTTAGTTCGGGGAGATTAACGTCAATCCGTTTGCTCAAGAGTGTTGGGAGGCGACCCTTTAATGTCTGGATGCCCTGATGTTCAACACCATTCAGATGTAACAGTTCACTCGAGGATTCGTATTTATTACCATTTGGACGACAAATAACAGCGTGTGGTCTTAATTCTCCAGATCCCTCTTGTATGATAGAAATAGCTTCAGCACGCTTTGCTTGACTGTCGAACTTATCGAACTTGCTTAAGATGCGTAAGGTACGCTCACCAGATGGATCCGCATCTTCAGCTAACTGCAAGGCTAGTGCCGTCTCTTCGTCGCGTGTCGCTTCTGTTATAGTAAGAATAAGACTCTGTTCCGGCTTAATGAATTGCTTTATCAGTTGAAGCACATCATCTTTTCCACCGTTTGTGTGTATAATACCGGGTAAATCTACCAGAACCAAATCTTCCATGCCTACCCCTTTTGCGTGGATGGTGATTGGTGTGGTAGATATTTTGGTATCTTTAACCATTTTCTGTTGTCTCAACGTAATTTCTTTGGTCAACTCACTGTGTTTAAAGGTTGTCTCCCCAATGGTGTAAATGTTAGGACCGACTGTTGCCTTGCTGGTGTGAACCACAATGGGACATTTCGTGCATATTTTCGCGGCTTCTGGGAATGGAATGCCCGATAGTTCGGAAAGTAGGGATGATTTTCCACTGCTTTGGTCGCCAATGACCACAATCTGTGGGAGTGTGAGCTGTGTGGACTTGCAGGTTGAACGCACGCGTTCTAGGATGGTTAGTTTGTCGCTAAAGCTTGTCATTTATCTTTTCATGAAAAATTAACACTTATATACGAACTTTTAGATTTTATTTATTTATTTTTGTAGAACATCAAAATTTTAATTTTCGATTACTCTTTTGTCAAGTCGATCACTTTTACTCTCTTCACCATTTCGCCTCCTTCTTCAACGTACTCTTCATCACGTTCTCTCTTCTTTGATGTGTAGTCGAGCGTTTCGAAAGTATTATTACTAACCCTAACCCTAACCCTAACTGGTGTTACTTTGCTCCCTGGCTTTAACACTTTGAATGTTCTCCCTGGTTTCATGATATCAATTTCATGTTGCTCGTAATCAAGGTAGTGGGAAATGCCAGCTTCTTCCATACCAGGCGCCTTCAAGGGTTTCATGGTACGTTGAACCACGGTATACTTTTTCCCAGCTTCTTTCCCGCTCTTTACCGTGAGCTCGCGAAGGAATTGAGGCTTGAAATTTTTGACTGACCAGTCCGATAATCTCTGTCGCCAGTTCGTCCAGTGCATCTGGGAATATTGAGTACATTGTTGCCCAGATTTAATTGGCATTGGCGCTTGAAGTTTGATCAATGCTTCAACGTTGGGTACCAGAGGCACTTTGCTGTAGGTCGTCCGCCAGCCTAAGAACATGCGGTGCTGATCTTCTTTCTTTTTCGAAGGCAATACTTCATGTACCATGCGCTCGTAGAAAATCAGAATATGACCGGGGGGAATGGTAATAAGCTGTTGTTTGCCTTTGTATTTTTTCATCTCTTCCTTTCCAATCTTAGCAAAGCCACGATTTTTAGCCACTTCCTTGTGGGTGCCAGGGCAGCCAGAGAAGTACTGATCGAATGGGTCTAAGTTCACCCAACCACCGTAGACTGTATCCGTTGGAAGTGCTCCAGGGGATTCGTCACGGTGAAAACTTTCTTTTCCAGGCTTTTGAGAAGGCCTTCTGATCATGGTGCGATCAAAACATTGCTCAAGTTGTAATTTTTTGTCTGCTTTTAGCATAGGACCAAATACCTCTTTCAAAGCTACGTTGTGTGCAACCAAACGTAACCATCTACAGTACATAGCATGCTGTCCAACGTGAGTGAATGCGCAGCCACCTTGTTGGAATTTCTCGCCTTCTGCCATCATTCTACACCCATTGATAACTTCGGGATTGTGTTCAAAGACATTTCTTAACATTTCTCGTAGTTCACCACTTAGTGCTTTTTGGACTAAGCAGGGGATCACGACATAGCCGCACTCTTTAAGTTGCTCAGTATAACTCATTATAAATACTTCACGCGCGTGTACGTATATGGATCGTTCGGTTGAAGAAGAAGATGAAGAGAAGTCTGTCGATGTTCGCGATGTGTATCCAGTCAAAGTGTATAACAAATATGCGATTTACGATAGTCCGAGTTGGCACTATATCTACAAAGTCAACTGTTTCTTGTTTTCTTTTGGGGTGACGGTCGGGTTTTTGTTGGGAGTGTATTTGCCGCCAATAAAAACTGTTTAGGATGAATCGTTCTGTTGAACACGTTTAAAATAAGTTCTTTTGTTCTAATTGCAGTGGTACCAGGTATATCATTAGAATTACAGACAGGTGCCAGATATTTGTATGTATCTCGTACTGGCGGACCGTGTGCGTGAGGAACATCAAATTGTAAGAAAAAAAATATAGGATACTGGACCCCCCTATTAGCCAGTGATACCACTCCATGCTAAGTGCCCAGAAATATATATTTAGTATGGTGATAGCAACGGCAGCTGAAACATCGACAATCTCCCATTTTCGATCAATGAGTCCCTGATTCATACTAGCAGCTACCAGCAACAGGCAGTAAGATAACGAGAGCACTGCCCGTTCCCAATTTTCTTTCAAAAAAAGTGCCGTGGAGCTTCCCATCACGCTTATCACCATGATAATAAGTACGACACTGTGTAGTATCGGTACTCTGTCCCTATCAAATTTGTACCGAAGGGACATAGGTACTGTTTGGAGGACTTTTTCGTCCAAATCGTGTAACCCTACTGACAAACCCGATTCAGAGTCGGGTTTTAAGCAGGTTACTCCCAACTTTTGTAGTGAAATTTGTAGTTCCGTCGGCAGCTCGTTTATTGTAGTTGCATCAATATTCCCACGTAAAATAGCTGGTATGTTTCCCATGTCTACCTGACAGAAAGGAAATATAAATACATACATCAAACAGAAAGAAAGAAAGAAACAAATGTCGATTCAACCAAACAAATCAAAACAAATGGAAAAAGCCAAAGCCAAAAAGGCAGATCAAAAAGCCAAAGTTAACGCGGATCAAAAGAGAAAGAACGATATGCTTGTAGTGATTGACTGGGAGGGGGTAGAAAAAAATGGAAAAAGGTACAAAAAAATTACACGTTACATTCCATACATAGATTTAACTTAAGCGCACGTGTGCCCTTGAGGATGCGTCCTGCTACACACCGGACAATGCATCAAATGGAGGCTATGCGTACTGCCGTACACTCCGATTCTACCCGTTGGACGTGGGGAGCAAAATTGATTTGTGGCAAAACGCAAAGGGTGCATTTTTCCTAGTAAAATTTTCATATCTTTATTATTTTGTTCTAAAAATGCTATACGTTTCTGATACCGTTCTTTCATAGAATCGTACTGTACTTTCAAGTCGTTCACTAACTCCAGATAGTCTCCCTCATTCATTATTACTGCTGTTCTCCAACCTTTATATTAGAATTTTAATTTTACCTGCCAATTGTTTTGAGGGTCTTCGTTAATTTCTTTTAGTGTTCGTATCGTATGCGTCTTGTATATTATATTTATAATAGCTTTTTATACTCTTCCAACGCATGTGTGTACAGTTCAAAGCACTTCGCATGCTCTGAGTTTCCAACATCGCCCATGTGAACCACACACATTTGGTAAATTCGTTTCCACCTGAGATCTATGATTTCCGGCGCGGTGTGACCGACGGTATCCATTACGTTGGATATTGTTTGCTTTAAAGATGGGTTGGACACTGCATCTTTCATATTTTTCAAAAGGTTTATCAAAAGGGCACGCTTAAACAGTTTCACGTGCGAACTCATCTTCTATAAATTGTAGCTCGTCATAAATAGTCAATTTCTTCATTGTCCTAGGCGCTTTGATAGTGTGCCCATATTTATTCTTCAACGTTCTCTCCTTCTTGTCCAGTGAATCCACCAACCGATACCAAAGACCAGGTATGGTTTCTGCCGCGTTGCCAAACTCACTCACATAACTACTGTCGAACTCCTCTAACCACTTAAAGAACGCATAAGGTTGTCCATCTTGGTCTTTGTGACCCTTGTCGTGAATGAACTTTTGCAAACGGTCAATTATCCTTACTACGTACGAAAGATTCACAGTTTGTGCTGCTCTTTTCTGGATTCCGTAAAAGAGCTGGTGCCAGATGTCGGGATGTCTTCGGTTGGGCTTTTTCTTACCGTTGTTGCTCAACGAATACATTGTAAAAGACTCTCCTTTCTCTTCGTACCGTATGTCTTTCAACGTCGTGCGATAATTGTGTTTGTATCTGTATATCAATACTTGAAGAAATGCCAAACATTTGTCGTCGCCATCGGCACCATTTAAGTGTTTAAATTGGAATAGCTTTTTTTTGGGTTGATTCGCTTCCATTTTAAATATATTTCTATTTTTCGGACTGATGGTAAACAATTGTTCTACCTTTGCATGGGTGCCAATATCTTTCTCGCTGGAGTCATTAAACGTTGTACCATCTACTCTCGTCTCTGGGTACAATACTTTGAACGTTTTCAGTAAATATGGATAGTCACTTACGTCTTCAGTTGCCTCCACTCCAGGGTGTGCAACTAATTGCACTGTCCAGCAACTCGAATCAAACTGTAGGTAATTTAAGCCGTATTTTTTTGTATCAAGGGTGACTTCTCGTGGCCTACTCTTTTTGCAACGGGCCAAATAACGTAAATGCTGTAGGACTGAGACACGCTTGTTTTGAGTCGTTCCAACGTAATGCGTGTGGCCTTCATTCTTTAAATAAAGACCCATGGAATATTTAAACCTCCTCACTGTATCTGTAGCTTTTGGATACAAGTACTCCAACATTTTATCAGCGCCCTCGTCATCTCTGCTACGCTTCTTAAAGGCGTCTCCGTACTCTGTTTTTAATCGTACATCTAGGTTGGCGAATGCTTCACTTATTGAACCTGGATACGTTCCGGTCGGGAAGTCGTGGGCAGCCGCGACTGTAACATTATTTGATCTACTAAAGTACAGTTCACGCAACACGTGGTCGTTGGACCAGCAGTCTTTTTGAAGATCATTTATTTCTGTTGTTTTATTTCTTCGAGTCAACTTGTCGCCGGCGTAATCGTTGTTCACCGTTGTCCATACAGCCTTGACGTCGTTTATCAAGGGCGTGCCATCAAACGTTCTCTGCTTCAGGGATGGATGACCTAGACTGTTGTACTGACCATCACTGTCCACCACAGCGGGATCGCAGTATTTATGATCGTAGACATAATTGTACAGTAGATAGAACGCTTGTTCAAATGGTTCGTGGTTTGTTTTGAGTTTTGCAATTGCATGGGCAATGTCCGCATACTTATGATCCTTTAATCTAACATCTTTGTTACGGTTCGACAGAACGCCCTTTTTAAAGTTTTCCCTTTCTTTCTTTAACGCACTGAAATATTTTTTCCCCTCAGGATACTTATCCTCCAGCAATATGCGCAACATGAAATCACAATACATGCTAAAGTAAATTCCCTTGTGCTCTGAACACTTGCGTGCAATTGTTGCTGCTGCATTTGCGTCTTCCTCCATGATAGCACGACGAAGAATGGTCAACAGACCAGCTGGTTTATCCATAGTTCTTTTGTAACGCATGTTTCGCTTATATATGTAGTTGTTTTAATGAAACGTTGTGTTGAAATGTGTTTTAAATGTATAAACGTTGTGTTGAAATGTATTTTTACACCTGTAAACTTTTCTTGATTGAATTGGTTTTAGTTACCTGTACATGTTTCGTTTTTGTCCGGTCGGAATAATTATATTTGTTTATAGTGGAACATCAAAGTTTTAAAGCAGGTTTATCACGCACCATTCAATTCATATAGTATAGGAATAGCATTGTAGAAATTTCTTAGGAATACGGAATTGACACAAAATCGGGCCAAATTGAGTTAAAATTTTATTTTAATTGGTTGTGACGCGTGCCTGCTAACGGTAACTGTGACGCGTGTGGCAATATTGAGTTAAAATTTTAAGTCTTGTCGTACTCTAACTGAAATTGTACTAAACTGTTCCCTAATAAAATTCACGCATGCCTCTATCGTACTAAATTCTTTAAATCCGTAGTCTTTCTTGTCTTTTCTTAGCTGGGGAATAAGCCTGGCTTTGATAGTCTTATCGTAAAAATCAGGCTCAAATTTATCTTCCTTCATTTCCAGTCTTCTTTGATGCTCTGCTTCAGGTAGTAACACTATAGCATCAATTTGATTCCCGTTCCACCACGTAGCACCCATAATATAGAAGCCCCGTTTTTTGGCTAGTGCTACCACCTGGTCTACCTGCAAACAAATGATTTTAAGGTGATCTTCCCAATTCCACTTACAGGTATTCGATTTGTTAGGCTGTGCATTAGCAAACCACGTCAGTGGATCACAGTCAATAAATTCGTCCTTAACCGTTTGTACTTCTTCAATATAATACGACTTTCCACTACCACCAGGCATAATAATAGAGGCACCACGTTGCTTCGATGGTGGTTGTTTTAACTTATCTAAATACATATTAGTTTTTTGTTCGAAATTATTTTGGAAGTCTTCAATATTTTTAATAAAGCTCCAACGTGGATGCTTCCACTTGTTATTTATATGATCCATAAATTCAGGGTTTTTATCGCCCCATTTTTCCTCGTACAGCTGACTCACCACACCGTTGGGTACTACAGCAATTACCTGGCATACGTAGCCAACCGCATAGGCACAATTTTTGGTGAAAAACCATCCATATGAATAGTGTGTGAATTCATCTTTTCCTATGCCCAACCACATGCCACGTGGAATTTGTACTTTTACCTCTTGAAAATCAGGAAGGAGGCATTTGTTCGCCTCACCAAACACTTCGGCTGTATCTTTGGTCATGAATAGACCGTGAGGGCCCAACGGTATGCCTGATTTTGTGTGTTCCCACTTCCAGCCATACTTCCCATCTTTATGCATCATCTTATTTTCGTATGAAAAGCCAGTTGCTTTGCGATAATAGTACACTTTGCCATCTTCTTCCTCTGAATACAGCTCACCGATGCTCTTCGTTTGAGTAAGGCTTTTAAATCTCTTCATTATAAAATTTGGATACACACATGCTATTACTTGATACATGAGGTTGTTGTATTCCCACGAGTACGTACCATCTTTGCTCATTTCTTTGGTACCACATGGTTTTAATTGTTCAACACAATACTCTAATAGATCCTTGTTACTTTCTACCGCTGTGCGAAACTTCTCAAAATCCCAACAGCTGTCACTGTATTTGGAGACGTGGTTAAGCGCTTGAAGAAGACTAGTGTCTTCAAGGCCTTTGAGTTTACCTATTCCCTCATACACAAAGGCGCTGCCAATAGCAGCTTTGGTGATAGACATAGTATTATACAGTGTACTCATTTATTGTAGTAATAATATAGTTTATATGTTACTTGATCTGTTTGTTCGTATCGTTTATTTCTTCCACGCTGATCACACGCTTGATTTCAATCTGGTCGCCGACCTTTACCTTCAACATTTTAGAGAAATCCCAGTATATTTATAGCCATATATGCAATACAAATGGTCAACTCCTTTGCCGATGAATTCGTATCGTGGCCAGATGCCCCATTCTTTCTTCGACATGTCATGTCCATGAATTACGCCGGAAAAGTATACGCGGTCCTCCGGGGTATCGAGGCCGCCACCGAAGTAGGATACTGGCCGGCCGTCCTGTTTATCACATATGCCATATTCATGACCTTGGGAATGTACTGGTACACCAGATTCTGGTCCCTAGAAAAAGACATCGATGCATATTATGCCGCCGAATCTCGCCATTACCTTCAGGCTTATAATGTATCGGTTACGTTGGGGGCAGCTTTATATTACTTGGTCTTTGCTATCCTTTTCACTGTATCCCACACGTATGAACATCACCCGGTATCATTGTCCTTGGCGATATGGAACGCATGGTGTTGTATTAATTTAGTACTTGCTACACCATTATTTTAATTAAAACATGCCATTGCGCATTCGTATGGTATATTATAATACTGTTTCTTCTCTGCTTTCTTCCAAAGTCCCAACAGATTGTTGTATTCCCATGGGTACGTACCATCTTCGTTCATTTCTTTGGTCCCACATGGTTTTAATTGTTCAACACAATACGTTAACAAGTCATCAGGCTTTTTGGCTCTTTCTACCGCTGTGCGAAACTTCTCAAAATCCCAACAGCTGTCACTGTATTTGGAGACGTGGTTAAGCGCTTGAAGAAGACTAGTGTCTTCAAGGCCTTTGAGTTTACCTATTCCCTCATACAGAAAGGCGCTGCCAATAGCAGCTTTGGTGATCGACATAGTATTATACAGTGTAGTCATTTATTGTAGTAATAAAATAGTTTATATGTTAATATTTTAGTAGAGCCATGTCCTGTTCCAAAGCCTCCAGTTGAAGGACGTAATATTCTAGATCAGAAAGATAACCGTCCTTGTATCCATTCACTACGGCAACCCATTCACTTTCCCATTTTTTATTCGACCACGCATCACACGGTTTTACCATATGCTCTAGACTCGCAATAGGAGGGAAGATACCACCGAATTTTTGTGTTTTACAGATACCGTCGCCATTTTCGATGCACTTCCAGTCTTCTCCATTCGTGATCCAACAATATTCCTTATACTTTATATCTCTTTCGTAATCTTCAAATATTTTTTGAACAAGGTTCTGAAAACGATCTTGTCCTGAGTTTTTAGCTGCTTGACATACGTTAAATTTGTTGTAATGGTGCACTTGCATTTGTGCCAACTGTTGCGAGACGTAATATTTTGCGCCTGTGAAGAAGTTAAGTTGGGACAAATATCCCCATGCTACACCCAAAAAAGTACCAGCGGCGGCAAACGAAGCTAACATGCTCATTTATCTGATGTTCAACACTATTATATACAACATCAGACTATTTCCAGAATTTTTATTTATATACGTTGATAAAGCACAGAAATTTTTTCATATCCAGCTTCTTTTAACTTTCTCTGAACTGATGATAATGCGCTATAATGCGATATAATTCTGTCTGGACCATTTTTATTAGAATAAAATAGTATATAATGTATTAATGTATTAAAAAAATGAGTCGATTGCCTGAACATGTTATCAGTAGCATTAACAGTTACAACGCTACAACGTATACAGGCAATCGTGTGGCTACAAGGTTTCATTATATTGGCAGATTATTTTTGGACAGTCCACTCGGAACTTTCAAATGTGAAATCATCATTACATGGAACGCAAACATAGATGCATATTGGAGAGAGTACTTAAACCGCCGCGTTGTCAATTTGTTTAGCGACGACACCACCCGTGCTGGAATAAATAAATTGGAACAACTTCCAGCCTGGATCTTTGGGATCTTTGGAAATCCTGGAGTGGCGACTGGAGGTCTCAGTTACATAAGCACTAGTGGCAGCGATCCGAATAGGATAAGATTAATGTTGAGGTTTGATTATGAAAGAGAACGCAACGAGGGTCGGTTTATTAATGTTGACTTCGAAAGTGACAGAGGAAAGAGGTTGAGGACAGCAGCCACATTCTTAACAGCTCATACAATGGTGGAAACGATGAAATATTTAATACCGGCGCCAGATACACCCTTACAAGATTATTTGACAATTGACGAAGATGGAGATATAATTAACCAAAAAGGAGAGGAGTTTGGTGAGTATGGATACAATAGGACAAACAATACATATATAGACAGACGGAACGATTATAAATTACTGGGAGGACATAAACGCATCTATTCATTAGAGTTTTGGATCAATCACATAGAAAATATACCGCTCAGGGGAGGAACTACTTCAGAAGCGGCGGTGGCGTCTTTTACACTGGTCAACAACAAGCGATTACCACTTTCAAGTGGTCAGGGAGCAGCCACCATGACCCAATTAAAATTTTAGGTGTTTAATATCCTCCCTTCATCATTGTCTTCACAGTTCTTAATGAAGCATAATGGTCTCATGTTGGTATAGTGAAAAATACGTTTCACTTCATCCTCATCAAATATATCAATGCTGCGTACACGGATGATATGGTCAATCGACCATTTTCCTTTACCATTTCCATAATTCTCCCAGGTCATCCATGGTTCAAATTGAGCTTCAAGGCGTGCTCTGGCTGTCGGCACATCACATCCTATTATCTTATGGATGGTGGAAATGTAACATGATTGTTTTATGACTGCTTGTCTTACTTTTTTACGTAATTCATGTTGCCTTTTTACATGTAACTGTTGTGTATATTTTTTTCGAAATAATTTATACTTTGGTCTCTTCTGATATTCTTTTATATATGTTTTACGCTCTGGTCTTTTTTCATATTCTTTACGTTTCAACTTAACCTCTGGTCTCTTAAAGTATTCTTTTTTATATGTTTTACGCTCTGGTCTTTTTTCATATTCTTTACGTTTCAACTTAACCTCTGGTCTTTTTTCATATTCTTTACGTTTCAACTTAACCTCTGGTCTCTTAAAGTATTCTTTTTGATATTCTTTTATATATGTTTTACGCTCTGGTGTTCTTACTCGCTTCTTCTCATACCTTCGTTGAGCAGCTCTCTGCTTTTCTGGATCCTTGAATGGCATTATTCTTTTTATTAGACCACTTTACTCTTTATATACACCAGCTACAGGTACATTCTCTCAGAAAAAAGGCCCCCACTGCTAACGAACGAGATCAGGTCAACCTTTACTGTGTATACACGGTAGTGGAACATGTACCTCCATATTATTTTACACCCCCCCACCCTAACCCTAAAAAATAAATACTCTACGCGGACAAACGACATCAGATAGCACCTTTACCTATATTATTAAGTATAGTAGAGGTACCTGCTACTTATTTAAGGCCCCCTAACCCTAACCCTAACCCTAAACCTAATCGTACGCGAATGAAAACCCTAACGCTAACCCTAACCCTAACCGTAACCGTGAACGAAACCATAACCCTAACCCTAATCGAACCCTAATGAAAACCCTAACCCTAACCTTAACCCTATCTTGTACTGAACTGTAGTGTACCCACGCCTAACACCTATGATACGTAGTAGGTGATGGTAAACGAGTGTTCGAGTAGTAGGTGGGGTTAAGTGTAATGGTATTGAGTGTATTAAGTGTTTATTTTCTTGTGTTTAAAACTGTAGTGTACCCACGCCTAACACCTATGATACCTAGTATTTGTAATGGTAAACTAACTGTTGTTTCTTTTCTTGTGTTTTAAGCAGGTTGTTTCTTTTCTTGTGTTTTAAGCAGGTTGTTTCTTTTCTTGTGTTTTAAGCAGGTTGTTTAATTTCTTGTGTTTAAAACTGTAGTGTACACCACGCCTAACACCTATGATACCTAGTATGTGATGGTAAACTAACTTAGGTTATGTGTAATGGTATTGAGTGTAGGGTTAGGGTTTAAAACTGTAGTGTACACCACGCCTAACACCTATGATACCTAGTATGTGATGGTAAACTAACTTAGGTTATGTTTTAAGCAGGTTGTTTCTTTTCTTGTGTTTTAAGCAGGTTGTTTCTTTTCTTGTGTTTTAAGCAGGTTGTTTCTTTTCTTGTGTTTTAAGCAGGTTTTACCCCTCTCCCCCCAAACTCTAAATTTGATTTCCCAATACTACTATAGTAATAGTATGGACTTCATGCTATCACCACGGTCATGGTGGGAAACTGATATTTTATATTTCTATAAATATAAAAAAAACCTGCTTAAAAGTTAGAACTAAAGTTTGCTAGATAATAATTATTTTATTGGACTCTGTGGTGAGATGTAACGGTAGTTCTGTGTCCAACTGTTTCATCATTTGTGCGAAGTCATTCCAGTTGTCAGGCACCGGCTTGTTATTCACCATGTGCAGTATATCACCAGGGCGGATCGATTTGGCATGGTATGCCGCGGAGTGACTGTCAATGTTCGCCACCATAATGCGGAATTTGTGGGCATGCTCGTCTCCCATATAATTAGCCATTCTATAATTGACGACATCATTCAACCTGAGAGGCTTCATTGTAACACCCTTTATACCCAGAACCTCCTTTACCAGCACACTAGCATCCAACACACTGTCCAACAGACGCAATTCCCCTAAAGCACTACCACGTAATTCACTATAACGGAAATCAACATCCACACATTCACCACCAACACGTAAAACACTAACAACAACAGATCCCCCCCAATCAACACTGCTTAACAAATCTAAAACACTAATACTAACTCCTCGCTTGGATTGCCAAACCTCCCCATAATCACTAACACTTTCATTATTTATCGCATAAACAACATCCCCTTTTTTAAATCCTTGCGCACCGAACAAACCAACCAGCAGCACGGAA
>Ga0257127_1001472_pt1 | contig 16512 bp, 12 predicted proteins | sample SI060_135mmetaG_FD_190152 | JGI IMG/M metagenome (GOLD analysis project Ga0257127, IMG submission 190152) | Marine microbial communities from Saanich Inlet, British Columbia, Canada - SI060_135m | ecosystem: Environmental > Aquatic > Marine > Inlet | place: Canada: British Columbia | collected... | reverse complement strand
CTATATTGGCATGATGTCTATAAACACCATTTGATGTAACTAGCCATACAAAAGTTCTTTCCTTGGATACTAACATAGTCAATAGTGCATCTTTTTTATGGAGCATGTCAATTACATTTTTAGCAGAACTAACAAATAAATTAATTGAATTACTACCAAGCCCCATCTGCTCTAATTCTTTTTGAATTAGGCCTATTTCACTATCAATGGAATCTAATTTAGAATTAACATCTAGTGCATCGTCATTATTGGAAGTTATTTTGGACAATTTTTCTTTAATTATCATTTTCTTTTCAAGTCTTAACACTTCTAACTTATCAATAAGTAAAGAGGCATCTAAACCTATTTTTTTCTTATAAATAGTTTTTATAAGTGCATCTGACGCATCTAATCCTGCTGCTAATTGCATTATTTCAAATCCAAAATCTAACTCTGTTTTATCGGTTTTTTCTGCTACATATATAAAATTAGACAGTACATTCTTAATGCTTTCTTTTTCATGGGTAGAAATTTTTACACCCTTAAGTAATCGATCATTAAAGTTATTTTTATACGCTTCAATAATTGGCTTAGACATTTCATAAGCATAATCAAATCGGCCAATTTGTATAAAATTTTGCATCATGGCATTGGCAATAGGAAGGCCTTCATTAGATGACTTGCCTTTAAACATTTGATTTATACCTTTTTGCATTTTTGCATAGCTACTATCAATATTATCACCATTCTTGGCATCTATAACCCCCTCTATAAGATTTACTCGCCCTTTAAATTCATTTTTCAAAAGATCATAAAATTCACCTTGAGTATTGTCAACCAAGTCTTTGTATTTATCTAAATAGACTTTAGCTTTATCTGTATCGCCCCATTCTAAATAACTAACAGATACTCTTATCATTAGGGCGGGTGTCAGATCCACCTCTTTTCCAGATACTTTGTTAAAATTATTCACCAGGATGTCAATAGACTTTTGATAGTCTCCTTGAGCTAAATATATAATCGATAATTTTTCTAGAGCAAGCACTGTATTAAACAGATCTACTTCACTTGTTATATTAGTATTATTAATAACATTCAAATAAATGTTTTCAAATTCTTCTGGATTTTGGGCTAAATTTGCTAAGTGCATTTTTCTTGCCAAATCATCACTTAAAAGTCCGTCTTTAGCTGGTTTTTTTGAAATCTCCCTAATTAAACCCTCTGCTATTTCATGCATACCTCTCTCTGTAAATTCAATAGCTGCATGCTCATATATGCCCTCTAAGATATTTACTTTATCTTTATAAAGCTGATGATCGTTCGCTAGCCCACTATTCAATAATTTAGTTGCTTGTGAGGAGTATTTGTAAGCTTTCTCAAGGTTCATATAAGAAAAGTCATTCACACCAAAGTAAATTCTTGCCAATGTTAAATTGGAAATAATATTATTCTTAGAGGATTTTTCTAGCCAATATACAGCCCTTTCTAAATCATAATATTTACCTCCATATTCAGGAATAAATTTAGCACTGAAAAGTGTACCTAGAAAAGTCATGGCACTGTCATGGCCTTTTTTTGCAGCCATTTCAAATAGAGGTATCGCTTCTTTTACTTTACCTGCCTTCTCTAAATCGTATGCCATCAATGACAAATCTTCAGCTTTAAGAGTGGGTATCAACTCACCAAAAATAAATTCTTTGGTCAGGTTAACAATATCTTTTGAATCAATATTACGAAAATAAATAATTGCTAATTTATGCTGATATAAATCTTTAGGAATCTTCCTATCATTTTTATAAGTTTTATAATACCAATAAGCCGATTCTTTTAGGTCTATATCTACACCATCCCCTTCAAGATATTTTTTTCCTATTACTAATTGAGCAAATACATTGCCTTTTTTAGCGGACTTCAAGAAAAGGTTGAGTGCTTTTATTTTGTCTTTCTGCACCCCCTCCCCTTTATCATAAGCCACAGCTAAATTGTATATCGCCTCAATATTCCCCAGACTCTCAGCTTTTATAGCTAAAGCAACTGATTTTTCCAAATCTTGATCAACGCTCCAGCCATTTCTATACATAATCCCGAGAGACTGTATTGCGTTAACATTGCCTTCTTTTGCGGCATCTTGAAACCAAACAAAGGCGTGTTTGTAATCTTTTTTATCGTAATAAATAGATCCAATACTATATTTAGCATCGCCACTCCCTAGTTTGGAAGCTATCAAATACCACTCAAATGCTTTTTTATCTTCAAAATCTGAATTTTTGACATTGTAATAGTGTGCAATATTTAAAGCAGAAGTGGCGCGTGTTTCTTTACTTTCTGAAGAATTGTATAGGTCTAAATATACTTCTTTTGCTTTTTCAAAATCCTGGTCAACAATTAATCCAACCATATAAAGCTTGGCTAAATATTTTTTTGCGTATTCCGACCCATTACTTAAAGCTATATTAATCCATTTAAAAGCCTGGCTATCATTATGGCTTTCAACAAGCATTCCAATAATATTATTTTGTGCTACGGTTACATTCTGAATAGCAGCATTACATAAAAGTTTAAATGATAAAAATGTGTCTTTTTTAACCCCTTCTCCATCTGCATACATTAAGGCAAGATTGTTTTTTGCAATCGGATAGCCTTGCTCTGATGATTTTTTATACCAATACACTGCCTTGTTAAGATCTTTATCTACGCCCTTTCCAAAGTAATATGCTTTCGCAGTATAGAACTGATATTTAGGATTTCCATCTTCTGCTTTAGAAAGCCATATTGGGAGTATCTTTTTATAATCTTCCTGCTGGTAGCCTTTTACATCCATAGACCAGTCTTTATTCTGAACTTTACTAGCATCACAGAATAATTCAGCTGCTTTTAAATCTGAAAAGACCAATTGAGAAATCAGAGTAAAAATTATAAATACAATATTCTTTGTCATATCTAATTAACTCCAATAACTGCAAAAGGCGCCCAATACGAAGGGTGTAACTTATATGTATCTTTTGAGTTTTGTAATAGATCAAGTACTGCATTTCTGTGCTTATGTGCATAACTCCTGCCTTCATTAGAAGGCTTAAAGATGCGGGTGGTTATGTCCACTGCAGATTCAGAAATGACCGACCAGTAAGATACTAACAATGACTTGGCACCCGCATTAAAGAAAGAGTTAGCCAGCCCTGTTAAGCCTTCAGCACTTGACTCATCAATTGAAGATGCTGTATTGCAAGCAGACAAAACAACAATTTCTGCATCAAGGTTTAATTTAGCCACTTCCTTTGTAGATAAAAGCCCATCATTAGATGCATTATTATCATCAACAGGAGTTAGTACTAATGCTGGCTCATACAAATTATCTATCTCATTCGAAACAAGCGCATGTGTGGCGAAAGCAATTACATCATATTTAGTTAAATCTATACTTCTAACATTAGCTTCTGTTGCATCTACACCTAAGAAAAGATCTGATTCTTGAAACATCTGTGAAATAGCCCTCAACTCACCTTCCGTCTCAGAAAGTGGTGCTAAACTTGATAAAGATCTTGACAGATTACCTCTCATACCTTCACTAGCTAAAACAATACCTCTAATTAAGACATTATTTTTACCTGAAAGAATCGGATTCCCAATACCGGCAAAACTAACAACAGGACTTTTATCACTCTGTATCTCTTTGTTTAATTGTACAAATGAATATATTGAAGGCACGGTGGCAATGGCAAAGTCTTCAATTAGCCATTGAGGCTGATCAATAGTATTTATTGAAATTGTGCTAGCTAACAAACCCCTAGTTCTAAGATTGAAACTTCCTTTAGGCTCTTTTTTTTCATGGCCTATTTTATTTGATAATATCGTTAAAGGTATTTTTGATATCACGCCATCTGGAACAAAAATTAAACGATCAATATTTGTTAATTTATCCTCAAACGGTTTTATCATAAAATTATATAATTCGTTAGATGCGTTAAAAGGAAAGTTTTTATTGAAAACTTTTTCAGGGTCTACAGCATTAAGCAATTGTTTAGATAGAAGGCTTATTTGACGTGCAGTTAATGTTGAGTCATTACGAGACACGTCATCTTTAGTAACAAGCCAAACATAGGATTTATTATCAGCTATTAGCGTAGAAATAAGGGCATCCTTATCCTTTAAGGCTTTTTGAACATCTTGCAAGGGACTTATAAAAGTGTCAATGATAGACCCATCTTTTTCAACAAGTTGCAATTCATATTTTAAAATATCCCTATCAAGCTTATTAAGTCTATCATCTAATTTGTTAACTGACACCTTTTGACTTAGTGAGTTAAATTTATCAGTAATTAATTGATTTCTTTCATTGTATAAATCTTTTAATATTTTTCTCATGGCAAAATCTGTACCTGTATATTGCTTAAGCCTAAGAGAATCTATCAGAGTGTTCGATAAGGTCAATCCAGAAACTAGCTGCATTTCTCCAAAGCCCATGTCTTTCAAATCTTGTTTTGCTAGTTTTGACACATGGATATATTCACTCACGGCATTGGAAATATATTTTCTTTCACCCTGATCTATTTTTAATCCATCTTTTATCTTCAGTTTTGAATTATGGCGATAAAGATCAATAACAGCTTGCATTATTATTTTTGCCTTCTCATATTCTTTGTTTTTTACAAGGTGTTGAATTGGCTTTATAGCAAAATCTAGGTCAACAGCCCTAATAGGAATTCCTAATTTTTTGATATTAATCAACGCTTCATTAATTTTTGAAAAGCCTTTATCAAATTTATTATCATTGATATCAATAACACCACTTATAACCTGAAAAAGAGTCGCTTCAATCGGGTTTGTTAGATTTTTTGTGATGTCTAGAATCTTATCTGTTACATTTTTTCCGTACACAATATAAGCATAAATTTTTTCAAAAAAATTTGGTTTCAAATCTTCTTTAGAGTCTTTATATTTATCAAGATGTTGTCTGGCTTTTTTATAATTATCTAAACTTACAAAATCTCTAGCAATTTCAAGTTCAATAATAGGCCTATAAAATAAGCCTTGTTGTCCTATAAATTTTTCAGACATATCAATTAGTATTTGGCTGGCCTCTTTATACTTTCTTTGCATTCTTAATTTTGCATGCAATCCAGTTAAGGCACTATAAATATGACTAAGAGATTCAAAATTTTCCTTATAATTTAAGCTTTTCATATATTCAATTAATAACTTTTTAGACTCTTTCAAGTTACTTCCAATAGATGCAAGAATTATATTTTTGTTAATCTCGTACTTGTTTTGTTCAGAAAAAATATACAAATTAGATGCCTTTCTAACATTGATTTCCGCCAAACTTGAGGCATCAATAGAAACATAGTAGTTAGCTATAGAGTGATAAGCACGTATCATTCCTTCAGGGTAGGAATTTTTATAATGTGCATAATCATTGCCAATTTTAGATTCATACAAATTGATAGCTTGTTTTAACGATTGACCATATTTAGAAAAATTATAATCTTCAGCCATGAAATATAGTTCTGCTAATTTAATATTTGCATTAATACTTGTTTTTGATGCTTCGTTTAGCCAATAAAAAGCTTTTTTTCTATCATAAAACTTAGATTTCTTTGTCAGATATATTTCCGCTAAATAAACCTGTCTCTCAATATCTCCTGAGTTTGCACTCGATGTAAGAGTAGACATCCCTTTATTAATTAAAAAATCATCAATATATTGATCGTTCTCAACTTGTACTTCTAGGGCTTTAATATATATATTTTCTTCTGGATAGTACTTGTTATTAAGGGAGATCAACTCTTTAGTTAATTTCAATATATGGGCTACATCAACAGGGTCAGTTGCTTCTTTACCCACATTAAACCTATAATTGTGAATTAGGGTGTTTAAAGCCCATGCAGAACCCATCTTTCTTGCTTTTTCGAGTTGTACTTGTGCTTTATTAATATCAAAAATTGGGTTTTTAATACCGGGGCTTTTGTTAACCAAAGAATAAAGCCATCCAAGACTCGATATACCATGCATATCATTGCTCTCTGCGGCTTTTTTATACCAGTATTCAGCTTTAATAAAATCTTTCTGAATTTCAGACTTTAATATTCCAGAATACAGTCCACCTAAAGTGCTTTGCGCCTGAATAAACCCATTATTAGCAGCTATTTCATACCAATAAATAGCTTTTTTCATATTACCCTCTTGCTGGTAAACAAAAGCAGCAGAGTATTTTTTCTCATCATTGCCATTTTCTGCATCAAACTCTTTGTAGAAATCTTTGCCAGATTGATACTTTAAAGAGTCTTTTGTATCTTTATGGAGTAAGCCCAGTGTTTTCTTTGCAATCTCGATATACCAATTCCTTGAACCAGAAAGTCCAATAAAGTTTGGGTTGTTGTCAATTGATTTTGCAATCCAATACAAAGATAAGTCTGCATCTTTCTTTACACCTGTGCCTTGTAAATAATAACTACCAACAACATACATTGCTTCTCTATCAAACTTTTGTGCAGCTTTGAGAGCCCAACTAAAAGATTTTTCTAAATCCTTATTAATATAATCATTCCCTGCCAAATACATTGTCGATATGTCGAGCATTGCTATCGTGTTACCTTGCTCTGAAGCAATACTAAAATATTTAAAGGCTTTTTTGTAATCATTGATTGATTGATAATAAGTACCAATGTTTCTGCTTGCTAACGCAACCCCGCCATCCGCAGCCATCTGATACCATTCAAGGGCTTCATCCATATTCTTATCAACCCCTTTCCCATACTCATATGCATAACCAAGGTTATTCATTGCCATTAAGTCACCTTGGTTAGCAGCCTTCCTAGTCCAATAAACACCAAGCCTGCTGTCGGTAACGATACGTAGATTGTGACGTAAGCCAAGATAAATCTCGCTAAGAAGACTTTGAGCTTTAACGTTTGATTCCTGAGCGGATTTTTCAAGGAAATTTAATCCTTCATGCAAACCGTATGAGATCATAATCGCTCCAATTTCTGACATTGACTCTGCAGAATTAGGGTTGTTAATAATTTCAGCATACTCCTCAAATTCTGTATTTTTGCTGATTACCTCTTTAACTTCAGAAAAATCCTGCAATGCAATATTAACTCTTATGAGTTTTTCAATCTCCAACTCACTTCCTAACTCTATAGACTTTTTTAACCATTTTTTTGTTTCTAATAAATCAATTGGAATGCCTTGATAGCCAAAACTATAGATAAATGCCAAGTTACTGGATGCTGTTGCAGCTGAGCTCTTTTCAACTGAGTCTTTCAGATTGGCCAACTTTACTACTTGGCGATACAACTCTATTGACTTATGAATATTAATCACTGTGCCATTTCCAAAACGATATGCATTTCCCATTATTAACATTGATGGGACATCTTTTCCATCTACACCTTGTGATGCCCAATAGAACGATTTCTCTAGATCATAATCATGATATAAATTTGAAAGACGCCACATAGAAACCACATCGCCTTGTTTTGCTGATTTGAGTAACCAATATTCAGCTTTTTCTAAATTTTTTTTGTAGCCTGAGACACCCAAGTAATAATTTTCACCCAGGATTGATTGAGCCACAACCGAATCCATTTCAGCAGCAATTTTCAAATATTTATTAAACTCTTTTTTGTCATAAAACACTGAGTCAGTATTTGCATGCATGTCTCCCAAGAGCAATACGCCGCGCAGGTTTTTATTTTTAACTGATAGTTGTAGCCATTTAAATGCTTTTCTTTCTCTGTTTCCATTAAGAAAAACTTCACCCATGTTGGCTTGCGCCAAAGGGAATCCTGCCTGAGCTGATCGACACAACAAATCAAACGATTTTTCCAGACTAAAAAATTTACCATCGCTTGTTGAATTCACAATCGCAAGATTGTTCATTGAGGGTGCATGCCCCATATCGGCAGCTTTTTGATATAAGACTACTGCTTTATTTTGATCCAATGTAACACCGGATCCATCGTAATAACTTTTTGCCAAATAAAATAAATATTTTGAATTGGTATCAGCCTTTTCTTGCCACTTAGAAATATATTTTTCAATATTTAAAACAGGATATCCAGCCACATCTTCAGACCAATCTTTATTCTGAACTTTATCAAAATCACAAAATAACTCACGCTTACCCTCTTGTGCAAAAGACAGACTGGATAGAAAAAATAAAACTGCAAATAAAAATTTATCCATAACAACAACGTGCTATTTGTAATCCTCATATCTATCAACCTTACCATCTTCATTATCATCATAACCGATAACAGTGACATCACCTTTTTCATTAATATATAAGTGTGTATCAACCTTTCCGTTGTTATTCTCATCTAAAGACATTTCATCAGGGGTGCCGTCTTCATTATCATCGTAGATAATAATTCTACCTTTGCTCTTATCTTCCAGAATGATTACTGTCATCTCAACTTTTCCATTCTTATCATCATCAATACTAATTTTGTAATCTTTACTACCTTCTTTAGTAAAATCAACTATTTTTACCGAAATAACATTTACCCCAAGCTCTTTGGATATCTTTTTTAAACTTTCAGATTTTTTTGATGTATTTTTTTTCTTAATGGCTTTGATTTTTATATCGCCCCTTTGCGCAATAAAAGCTCGAACATCCTTAGCAGATATTGCATAGTTGGCACTTTCATAATCCAAAGAAGAAGAAGAGTTAACACCAACAATTTCACCCTTATTACCTAATAAAGGCCCCCCAGAATTACCCGGATTAATAGGGGTTTGAGACTGAATCATCAACTTAACTTTGTGTAAAGTGGCTTCATAACTCCAGTTATCATCGTAATTTAATTGACTTATATATCCTTTTGTGTAAGTCCAATCGGAACCTCCTTTAGGATGCCCAATGGCATGTACATCTTGTCCAATTTCAGGATCTTCTCTAGTTATATACAATGGCTTGGCATTAGCGGGTACCTTATCAATCTTTACTAAAGCTAAATCTGCCTCACCATTAATCTTTACGACCTCACCTTCCAGAAAATTATCTTCTGTAACTTTTTTTCCTTTTTCAGGCATAAATACAATACCCACTTTCTTTGCATCTTTTACAACATGCCAATTGGTTAATATCAACCCTTCTTTTGATATCAAAGAGCCTGACCCCGATCCTGTCTCGGTAAACACTTTCACCACTGAAGGTGCAGCCTTTTTAAATACATGCACCTCCTTTATTCCTCTTGTTTTTATTAATGGAGTATTAGAAAAATCAACCAAATTACTAATAACTTTACTAATCGGCAATTTGCTTATTGGCAGTGAGCTTGTCACAGATAAATTTAATTTTTGCAATTCTTTATTTTCAATCTCCTTACCTTGATTAATAAAAGTTTGAACTCCTCTAGCGACCACCCTTGAATTCATGTGCCTTATGCTTGACGTTTTAACAGTAGTATCATTGAAGATATCTGAAGACCAGTTATTGTTTTTAATGGCAGAAGATAATTTACTTAAATCTAAAGGAATACGAGATCCCACAATAACCAATTTTTCAATACCCGTATTATCATCCAACTTATACCAGTGTCCATTAGCCGGAAGCATGTACGAGGAATTGGCAATCTTAAAGTCAGAACTTAGATTTGTTAATTCATTTGAAGAGTCTAGTAAAAATGAGTAAACATGTTGCCCTGTATTTACCAGAACCTCCAATTGAAAACTATCTCCAGAGAATAAAACACTATTATGCTCGACAACTTTTGAAACTTTTGCATGCAAACCGTTTACTTTAATTTCTATCGATCCTTTTTCAGCAAAAGAATAGCTGGAAATTATGAATGTAAAAATAAAAACAATTTTCTTTAAAAAAACCATAACTTTCCTCTTATTTATTTAATTTAATTTATGAAATACATAATACACCAAGTTAAGTTTTACCAAGTATCTATGGTATATTTCGACCCTCTTTAACATCTAACGGAATAAAGACGAATTTTATTCGTTATTAACAATGAGTATATTTGGGAAAAACCTAAAAGACATGTATCCTGACATTAGACGAGTGGCCATGAAGCTTACTAAATATAATGAAGCTGATGCAGATGATCTTGTGCAGAAATCGCTTTTAAAAGCTTTCGAAAAACAAGATTTATTTAAAGGTGGAAATCTAACTGGATGGGTTGTAACCATCATGAAGAATTTATTTATTGATGATATGAGAAAATTAAAAGACAAAATCTTTGTAGATATCGAAGATGAAATACTTACCAGTAATAGCAATGACAAGCACCTTGATGTTGCAGATACAAATTCAGCTTTAAAAAAACTGGGTAAAAAGTGTCAAAACATACTTTCTTTGATTGCTGAAGAATATAAATATGTAGAAATATCAGAATGCTTATCGATCCCTATTGGTACAGTTATGAGTAGCCTAACCAGATGTAGAAAACAATTATATAAAGAGTTATATGGATAATAAAAAAATAGAATATGATGACGTGACTCTTATGCAATATGCCGATGGAGAGTTGCACAATTCTGAATATCTACAACTAAAGAAAGACCTAGAAAGTAACAAGGATTTACAAGATAGACTTGCGGTCTTTGCCATGACCAGGGACGATCTTATTGGTACCAAAGTAAAGCTACCCAAGCACATTGAGGACTTAATAGATGAGCAAGATATAATATCAAATGATAAAAAAATAACTCGCCTTCCCCCCTCTGTAAAGCACTCTGACTCAACTACGAGTGTTGCCATTGAACAGGACAATATGGTTGTTGGTTTCTTTAAAAATTATCCAGTGCAATCTCTTGCTGCATCAGTGATGTTTGGTTTATTAATTGGATCCCAAGGTATGAAAAATTTATACACTAATCCATATGGTGATATGCTGATTAATGGACCTGTAAATGAATATCAATCAGCTTCTAAAGAAGATGAATTTATAGTGGAAGTAGCTACCCAAACAAAACAACCTATTACAAGGGGGTTACCACCTAGAATTAAAGATAATTCTAGAAATATTGCCTCCAAATTACTAGAAGCTCTTAATAAAGATATAAAAAATATCTCAACTTCTAAAGGTATCCAAACTATCAAAATTGTTTCGAAATTCAAGAATGCTAATAATTACCAATGCAAGCTTACCGAGATAGGCGAAAGGTACCTAGTTGCGTGTAAAAATAAGTCTGGAAATTGGTCAATCCATCAAACTAAATAACTTGATAACAAAATACCCATACTCTTTTAGAAAATACAATTCCCTAAAATTTTAAACTGTAGTGACCTGATTTACTGTGCTAGTCCGTTATTCTTAAACATATTTCAAGTAATTTTTAAAATTACTAAACAATTAACAACTCACCCCAGCACGTTGTAAATCTATTTGATTGAAACTCAACCCTTGACTGCCAACGATCATTTCCAAGCTCGCTTGCATATTTCAATAAATTTCCATAAGGATGATCTTGCAGTTGTGTACTTTTTTGACTAACAATAAACAAGTCTTGTTGGCTTTTATCTGGTGTTAAATTTCCTAGCATGATACCTCCTTTATAAAATTTATAACCTGGCTCATAAATCTGCTTAAGTAGCTTTGCACATAATGGTATCAATAGGCTTGCATCACTAATAGGTGACCCCATGCCGATAGTCTTGGACAAATTAATACATGGAACGTCTTTCTTAAAAGGATTGGTGTAGATAAATACACTCATTGAAGTAGCTGCTAAAGATTGCTTATTGAGCTTTTCAACAGCCCTTCTGGTTAAACTAGTCAACGCTTGGTTGATTTCATCAAAGTCGCTTAAATCAAGTCCAAATGAGCGTGAGGATACAATTTGTTTTCTAGCTGGAGGTATCTCTTCTATTGCCAAACAAGAGTGTCCATAGAGCTCTCGATAGATACGCTTACCATTTACACCTAGCAAGGTTTCAATAATACCAATATCAGCCTTATAAAAATCATATGCAGTATTAATGTTAATCTGATTAAGCTTTTGAGTAGATTTACCTCCAATGCCCCAAATGTCATTAACCTCAACAGAGTCCAGTAGCTTTTCAAAGCGACTATTTGGCAAAGTATCAATATCAAAAACCCCGTTAAATTTTGGATAAATTTTAGCAATCCGATTAGCTAGTTTTGCTCTCACTTTAGTGCTACCCATACCCACACAAACAGGAATTCCTGTCCATGACTTAACTTGATTTTTGAGTGTTTGCATATGCGCATTCAGATTGATCGTAAAACCTGATAAATCTAGAAAGCTTTCGTCGATTGAATATACTTCTTGTACTGGAGAATAGTAACTAATAACCTTCATCACCCGAGATGACATATCACCATACAAAGGATAGTTAGAAGACTTGACTGCCACTGATTTACTAATCAACAAGTCTTTTACTTGGTAATACGGAACACCCATCTTAATTCCAAGTGACTTAGCCTCATTAGAGCGTGCAATAACACAACCATCATTATTACTTAAAACCACAACAGGCTCTCTTTCCAATTTTGGATCAAACACCCTTTCACATGAAGCATAAAAATTATTACAATCTACTAATGCAAATTTCTGCTGATTAGCCTTAGGCATATTGATGAATAACAGATGTCACCACACCCCAAATAATAAGCTCACTACCCTCTCGAATCTCAATATCTTTAAACTCTGGGTTTTCAGCCTTTAAACTAATTTTGCCTTTGTATTTATGCAGGCGCTTAACCGTAAACTCACCATCAACTACAGCGATTACTATCTTGCCACTTTTAGCGGGCAACGATTTATCTACGATCAGAATATCTCCAGAATGAATACCTGCATTCAGCATTGATTCACCTTGCGCACGAACAAAGAATGTAGCCTCTTGATGATGAATTAAATACTTATTCAAATCAAGCCGATCCTCTAGATGATCGTCTGCAGGAGAAGGGAAGCCTGCTTGAACGCGCGAGGAGAATATGGGGGTAGCAAAACTAGGTGCATTGAAATCTGGCTTGAGCACTTCAACATCAGACTTTAATTGAGATTTATACACTTCTAGAGTGGATTTAACTGTATCAATTAAGCTCAGTGGTACGCGAATCACCTTGGTATTTTCTTTAAACTTACCCGAGTTTTTCTTACGGCCAGCGCCTAATCTAGCACCGCCACGGTTTTGTGTATTTGTAGTCATTTGAATATTGTAACATTATTCAAATGACTATTTTTTTTATTTAATCCAAAGTGGTAGTTGCTTCTTTTTTCTAAATAACTCGCTAAATATTCTTTTAAGAAAAAAACTACGCTGAATTTTAAAAGGAACATTAGGCAATACAATTGTGTGTATTTGCTCCAATTCAATAGGGTCTGGATCAGGATTTATATAGCTAATATAAGGCGTTATCCTAAATCCTTGGCGGCCTATCGATTTAACAAATTCTACATGGTTATAGTTGTCATCAATCAGCATATCGCCATCGCCAAAGCGTATATCTTTGGGCCTTGATCTCCCATAACCTGCATCAGGATCGTAATCATCACGATACACAAAATCAGTAAAGTAGTCTTTTAATCTCAGCCTACTAAGAATAGGTTCAGCGCGATCACGAACACTTGCTGTCCAAATAGATAGCTTCACACCATGGCGCTTAAATGAAGTTAATAGCTCATGCATACCGGGGCGCACATTATCACCAGTTTCATCAATAATAGTATTATCTAAATCAAAGTAAATATGCATTAGTCAGTACCCCACCTAGCAGAGCCAATAGCCCCAACTAGAACTGGGCAATAATTAGCAGGACCTGCAAAATCAATTGACCTATTTATTGCTTCATCTAAATTGTCAGAATTCATTAAAAAATACATGGCAGCTGCAAGCACATTTGGCGCAAAACCATCTCCACGCAAATCATCAATTTGATGTGACTCTAGCGCTCTTTGCGTTTCTACCAGCCTACCTTTTCGAACAGAAGCAATTGACTCGTGCCAATCTTCACCATGACTCAGCTTTCTGCACAGCAGTACAGTTGCCACTGACACGTCAGCAGCCAGAGGGTGCCAGTGTGTCAACTTTGCCTCTTGAATAACAATATCTATCAGTTCTTTCTCATCCACATCTAATATAGCCAATGCTGCCGCTCTATGTGCGGGGTTACACCCTGCAGTCATGCCATTAGTTTCAAAGTCAACCTGCTCACTTGCTTTATGAAAACTCATACCTTTTTCAACTAATTGGAACACTCTGCTAGCTGTTGGTCCAGCATCAAAGCCATCGCGCTTATGCCATCTCATATAAGATTTGGCAATATCATCGATATCAAAGTAATTGATGCGAATTAAGCTACCAGCAAGGCCAAATGCCATGCCAGTTGGGCCACCATTCTGATCACACTTTTTCAGGGTGTCAAATAGGTTCTCGATATATTTTAAAGCTCTCATGTTTTATTACCTACTTAAACAAATCTTTTTGTCGATCGGAAGTTAGGTATTCACTTACCGATACTTCAGATTGCTCTTTTAAGATTTGCTTAGAATGGGTATAGGCACTCGTATCCATCCAGATTAATTCAGATAAGTCTAGATCTTGCTGTACACATCGACATTCCTGATTGGTAAATTCTTTAGAAAAATCAAATTCCAATCCTGGCTTTAATGAAGGCGCACTACCCTTAAAAATATTAAACAATGATCCAATCATAAATCAAACAAACCTTTAAATTTTTTAGCAAATGAATCTGTATCTTTATCATAATCAGTAAACTCTTCTTCGGAAGTGGTTTGATGCTCACTCACCTGTTTAGTTTTAATAACATTATCATTCTCATCTTTAACCACCATCTTCCAAAATACCTGTTGCTGCTCATGAAACTCATCATTATCAGTATTAGCCTTACTAACCACAAATTGACCAGCTAATTTATGTGCCACTCTAATTGTTTCAGAAGGCCTGTATTTATCATAAAACTTATAAACTACATCTCTCATCTGTGGCGTCAACCTATGCATTGCTTGTGCCGCGACTTCGTGTGGAATGTCACCATAAAACGCTTCAGCAATGCCACCGGTAATACACGTCAACGTATCACTATCACCACCTAACGATATTGCACATCTAATTGCATCCTCAAAATTAGTTGAATCTAAAAAAGCAACAATCGCTTCTGGCACCGTTCCTTGGCAAGATTCATTAAACTTATAATCTGGTCTAATATCATCAATAGTACGATCTAAGTCATACTCAAACTGTTTGCTAATGTAAGTTCTAATAGCCTCTTTAGTAGCACCCTTTCTAGCCATAAAAATACAAGCAGATGTTGCTTGGGCACCTTTAATACCTTCTGGGTGATCGTGTGTAAATGAAGCAAAATATTTGGCTTTTTCTAGTACATCTTCAATAGTGTCATAAGCATAACCAACGGCACTAGTTCTCATAGCCGAACCATTACCCCAACTATTGTAAGACTGATCAGATTGATACTTACACCAATGATGAAACCTATGTCCATATCCAGCGTGAGGATGCTGGGTGTAATACCAATGCATGGTTTTGCCATAATCCACATTACGATCAATCGCATCCATCAGTGCAACCGTTAGAACACTATCATCTGTAAAGAAAGATCTCGGGCTAAATAGAGGTTTAAAGTCTTTATGTTTGATATTGTTCCATTCGTACACCGAACCAACAACATCACCTGTAATTGAACCTAACATTAATTATGTGTGTAAATTCTTCTTTCAACTTGCCTTGTAGAATCCATCTCTGTTGGAAAAGCCAACATATCTTCTTCAAAATCACGAATCACTCGATCAGAGATTTTCTTAAACTGCATTCTTGCTTTTTCAATATTAATTTCATCATTATTATGAAATGCCATTGCATCAACTAACTTACTAAAAGATGCTCTAATTTCCCTATCAATATTCATTATCTCAACCACAGCATGGCCTTTGGATCTTCTAATCATTTTCTTCTCCAACTTGTTATTTATTGTTTAACACTTAGTGCTTGGTTGCACCCTCTGATTCCAGGAATTCACACTGCTCTACAGCTAGCTGCAATAACTTTAAAATATCCATTTTATCAAGCTTGCTATAAGCCTCTTCGTTACTACTTGCTGGTACTGATAGCACCACATCCAGCGTAACATTAATCTCTTTTATCTCTTCCATACAACCTCCAAAGTTAAGAAAAAATACCTCAAATTTCAGAGAATAAAAGCCCCTCGCTTATTTATGAAAAACAACGAAAATATATGAAAATTAGACTTTAAATTCGAACTGAACTTGCGTCAATTGTAGAGCAAATTTAATGAAGTTTTGATGAAGTTTTAATATATTTTTTGACCAATTCCTGCAGGTCAATTGGAGCTTGATTTACCATTAAAAAAAATAAAAATATCAATAATAATTAGAAGTTAAATTTAAAAACCGCACTCAATAATATGCAATAACTTGTATGGTTAATTGCTCAAATTATTCTAATATTTTGTGTACTACTCCATAATGCCTCAAATCATTAATGGATGGGTACCACATATCATCAGCTTCATATTTATACATTTGATCTGTAAAAGTTTTGCTAGCCCC
>Ga0257127_1001465_pt1 | contig 16593 bp, 21 predicted proteins | sample SI060_135mmetaG_FD_190152 | JGI IMG/M metagenome (GOLD analysis project Ga0257127, IMG submission 190152) | Marine microbial communities from Saanich Inlet, British Columbia, Canada - SI060_135m | ecosystem: Environmental > Aquatic > Marine > Inlet | place: Canada: British Columbia | collected... | reverse complement strand
CACCTAATTCTACGAGTCGAGCATATACTCTAACTACGTATGCAAGTGCACCCATGAAAGCCACAACGACTCCCATGTTAAACATCCAGTGGTTTGGAACCGCAAATATTTCCTCTACAAACCAGAAGTGCCACATCTCATTGACTCCAATTGTAAACATAGTTGCTAAGTAACCAAGAATGGTCATCTTCAAACCTGTGTTCATTGAATTATTTGGACCTCTAAGAACTGGTACCTTTCTATCATAGATTGCAGCTGCTCCCCATCCAAGTGGTAATGTGATGAAGTGGGAGTATAGCCACCAGTGTGCTGGTGTAAATGCACTATCTCTGATAGAAGTTTGGTGTAGTGAACCATCAACGAAGTTATCAACTTCGACTGAGGCTGCAGTAGATCCCATAGCAATAATGATGAGCCAGATTTTCTTTAGTCTCTGAATCTCAACTTCTTTTGGGATTAATGCGGGCATCTGTGCCATAATAGTAATCATGTGAATTAGTGATATAAAGTAAGGGTTTTAGAATCTGCCAATTTTTACCAAATTTTTATAAATAAATATAAAATATTTGGAATATAATTAATTTAATAATTATTTTATGGAATGATTTCAATGTTTTTTTCTTGTTTTCGTTGTTTATCATTAACGATAAACATATGATTAAGCGACGATCTTAGTTTTGAAGGTAAAATATATAACGATGAGTATTACCCTTTTGAATTAGGATAACTATGGTCGAAAAAAGAATTTTCGTATTTGGACTAGCTGTTGTACTTGCACTAGGAACATTAGGTTTCAACTGGGTTGAAACTATTATGCCAACTGCAGATGCACACGGTGTCCAAGCACAACTCCAAAGTCGTTTCATTAGAATTGAAGATGAAACTTTTAACAGACAATCCTTACAAACTGGCGAAACCTTGACTCTTCAAGGAACATTAGTCAGTCTTGTAGAAAGAGATCTTAGAGGATGGATATCCATTTTCTCAGAGTCAACCAATGCAGGTAACAGATGGGAGATGTTAGCAAGAGACCCACCAGGAAACGTCTTTGACATTCCAGGTAATGCTGTTGTTGAATATTCACTATCTGCAAAAGCACTTGAAGCAGGTGTATACCACGTACACACCCAACTCAATGTAGCCAAAGTTGGTCCAGGACTCGGTCCAGGTCAAACAGTTGTCGTTGAAGGTGATCCAATTATCAAACCAATTCCATATACCAATATTGCATACCAATCAATCATGATTGGTGTCGGATATGTTATTACGTTTGCAACACGACCTTGGCAAGTAATTTAACCAAATCCACTCTTCCTTTTCATTTTATAAATACCGATAACGCTATGCGTTATTCAACACATCATAAAAAATACTAATCCCATCAGATTTCAAAAAAAACTGAAATGTAAAATCAAATCGTAAAATTTTATCAGAGTCAAACAGAGTAAAAGAAAGGACTTTAAGGAATCTGATTAAAATTATCACAATGATTTGGCCAGGAACTGGAGATCCATACAAGAGAAAGAAAACCATCAGATTTCTAGCAATCACTGCAGTGATTGCAATATCAGTGGGAGTTGGAAGTACTTTGATTCAAGGATATCTTGGTCAAGATAATACTCTCAAAGCTTGTGTTAATGACAGACAGACTCCATTTAAAATCAAAGCAACATTGGAAATTTTTATCGATGGTGAGAAAGTAGACATTCCAGCAAATGCATTGAATAGTGATGAATGTCAAAGATCCATGTATACTCTAACTAATGATGGTACGATTTATGCAGAATGGGAAGAAGAATTCCCATTTGAAATAGGTCACTTTTTGTGGATGTGGGATTTTCCTCTAAGAGATATGGATCAGAGTAAATCAGCAATCTATGTGAATGGTGAAAAATCAACCCATTTCATCAACCATCCATTGCAGAATGGATATCACTACAAAGCAGAATTTACATCAAAAGCATATGATGACTCAAAAGATACAGACTTCCTTCCAGAAAATTAGTAATTGCGGACTTTAAAAAAAATCAAATTTTTTGAAAAATAAAATTCGTGCAAGTTTGAACTTAGAAAATTAAAAATAATGAAAAGATGAAAAGTGGTAATTTTACCAGTATTTACCGTTGTCTGGAATAAGACCGATACCTTCTCTTTCAAAGTGTCTGTCTAATTCGTCAACCCATCTCTCACGGTTGTCTTTGTAAGCCCAGCCGTGTACACGTAACCAGAATGATATGATAGCCAGTAAGAATACTGTAAACATCATGGTTCCGAAGATGTAAATCATTACATCATAGAATAATGGATCATAGTTTGGTCCTAATTGTCCTGTAATTGATGACAGGATATTCAGGAAAATACCTACGATAGGAATCATAATATTTTGGCCCTATTTGTGCGATATATACATTTCTTTTATTTTCAGAAAGTACGAGATCAGTATCCACTAAGAATAGAAAATAAAATAAGAGAAAAGAGAGGTTTATCCTCGACCCATTGCTGCGTATTTACCAGATCTTCCTCTAATGAAGAAGGCTGCTGAAATACCGCCAAATACTGCACCTGCAATAACTGCTGCGCCAACTACACCACCTGCATCAAGATATGGAGTTCCTGAGCCAGATGCCGGGTTTGCGTTAGCAGATTCAATTCTTCGTCTTTGAAGTTCAAGTGCTTCTTCTAGGGTGTATTTTCCTGTTTCGCCTTCACCACCTACGTTACCCATGTATTGTGCAAATGCTATTGCATTTTCTGCATAGTAACCCATAGTGAATACTACAGCGATTAAGGATGCTGCTAAGAGTATTTTTTTATTCATACTGTTTACCTGTTCGATTTGGTGAATAGTACTTATTTAAAACTTTATTCTGAATTTCAAAAATCAAAGAATGTACGAGATCAGTATAAGTAACGTTTAATTTTGTAATTCAGTGAAGGCAAATCATGGGACGAATGCACACACACAGACATGGAAAATCACACTCAATTAGACCTGCCACATTACGTGTACCTTCTTGGGTAACACTTAGTCCTAAAGAAGTTGAAGAATTAATAATAAAATATTCCAAAGATGGTCTAACTCCTAGTCAAATTGGAATTAAATTAAGAGATCAGCATTCAATACCACTAGTCAAACCAATTATCAAAAAAAGTTTGGGTCAAGTTTTAGAAGAAAATGATTTGAAAGCAGATATGCCAGAAGATCTTGGAAATATTGTCAATAAAGCAGTAGGTCTTCAAAAACACCTTAAAGAAAACAAAGGGGATAACAGAAATGTTAGATCTTTAGAATTAATTGAAGCCAAGGTTCACAGACTATCAGTATATTACAAAAGAATTGGAAGAATTCCAAAAACATGGAAGTATAAATCAGTGGTTGCTCAATTAGAGTAGCATGACAAGATCACTAGAAGAATCACTTTCATTTTTCAAAGACAAGGTTTCAGATTGTATTAAAACCGGAAAATCAATTTCTGTTACAACTCATTTAGATTGTGATGGACTTACATCAGGAAGTATTATCACCAAAGCTCTAATCAGGGCAGGAGCTAATTGTACGGTTAGAACATCAAAAGAATTTAGTAAAAAAATAGTTGAATCTTTCAAAACAGATTCTAGAGATTTTCATATTGTTACAGATTTGGGAGGAGGGTTTGCAAAGGATCTAAATGAAGCAGTAGGGGATAATTGGATAGTTTTAGATCATCATCAAATTTCAGAAGAGGAGAAAGAAAATCAAAATATGATCAATGCCTGGAATTACGGAATAGATGGAGGTTCAGAGATTTGTGCAGGAGGAATGGCCTATCTTGCATCAGTAGCACTTGATGAGAAAAATTCAGATTTATCAGCCATTGCAGTCGTTTCAGCATTAGGAGACAGGCAAGATCAGGGGGAAAGAAAATCATTTGTAGGTAAGAATTTTGAGATTGCAAATGTTGCCAAAGAGGAAGGATTAGTAGACATTGATTTAGATTTATTGTTAGTGGGAAGAGAAACTCGACCACTGGCAGATGCACTTGCATTTACATCACAGCCATTTATCGAAGGTTTAACTTGGAATAGAGACACTTGTCTTTCGCTTCTAAATTCATCAGGAATTCAACTAAAAGATGAAGGTAGATGGAGAGTTCCAGCAGAACTAAATGAAGAAGAAAAAAGACAGGTAATTGAGGCAATAACAAAATTCACATCTGAAAAAAATTCTACAGAAATAGCATCAGAATTAATCGGATATACATACACATTTCCAAGAGAAGATAAACTGAGTTTCTTACGGGATGGTAGAGAATTTTCAACCATGTTAAACTCGTGTGGAAGAATTAATCGATCTGGGGTAGGGATGGCAGTATGTATGGGAGATAGAAACAAAATCCTAAGAGAGGCAGAAACGATCCTTACAGATTATAGAAAAATGATCAAAGAATACATGAATATTTTATCAAATGAAAGATGGCGTATTTCAGAAAGTGAGACTTGTGTAATGGTGAATGGGGAAGGCATAGTACCAGAAACAATGACTGGAACTATTTCATCATTAATTGCTGGATCACCAAAAAATATAGGAAAAATCATAATTTTGAGAACCAAGGGAGAAGAAAATACAATAAAATTCTCATCAAGAAAATCATTTAGTTGTAAATCAGACATTAACCTTAGTGAATTAATGAGAAAAGGCGCTGAAAAATTCAATGGTATAGGAGGAGGCCATAATGCTGCTGCAGGAGCAAAAATAACTAAAGACAAATTAGATGAATTTCTTAATTATTTAGAAGTAAATGTCGTTAACGTGCCAAATACAAATTAGTCTCAATAACATAGCAAAAGAAAAAGCAAAAACAGTCAAAAAAGCTCTAGAACCAGATAATGTCAATTTTCCAGAAGGATTAAGTCTCAATATTGAAAATATGGATAATAAACTAGTGTTTAATTTTGAAAGTAAGAAAAACATGAAACATCTAATTGGAACAGTTGATGAAGTGATGGAACATATCCAAGTGGCATTAAAGGTGATAGAGTAATGTTAGATCCAAAATTAATCAAAGAAAAATCACAAATGATTCGAGATATGCTCAAATCAAGATCAGTAGATTTTGATTTAGACGGATTAATAGAATCAGATCAAAGAAGACGTGAATTAATTATCAAAACAGATGAGTTAAGAAAAAAGAAAAATCAGTTAGCATTACAAATTTCTCAAAAAAAGAAATCAGGTGAAGAAATATCATCAGTTCTAACAGAAATGAAAGGTGTCTCAGAAGATCTTGGAAAATTAGAATCAGAACAAGAAGGTATTGAAAAAATATATTCCAGATTAGCATTAACAATTCCAAATCTTATTCATGAATCAGTTCCTATAGGAATAGATGAAACTGCAAATAAAGAAATTAGAAAATGGGGTGAGATTCCAAATTTCGATTTTAAGATCAATGACCATATTGACATTTCTGAAAACTTGGATGTAGTAGATTTAGAAAGAGCTGCAAAAGTCGCAGGAGCCAGATTCTATTATCTAAAAAATGATTTAGTACGACTAAACCAATCATTGATTCATTATGGATTAGATTTTCTTGCAAAAAAAGAATATTCTCTGATTCAACCGCCATACATGATTAATCGAGAGTCTATGGAAGGTGCAGTGATTGCAGATGATTTTGAAGAAGTGATCTATAAAATTGAAGATGAGGATCTATACATGATTGGAACATCAGAGCATGCAATGGCAGCAATGCATTCAAAAGAAATTCTAGAAGGAAAAGATTTACCTCTAAAATATGCAGGAATTAGCCCATGTTTTAGAAAAGAAGCAGGTGCACATGGAAGAGACCAAAAAGGAATTTTCAGAGTTCATCAATTTGATAAAATTGAACAATTCGTATTTTCAAGACCAGAAGATTCTTGGAAAGAGCATGAAAAAATGTTATCAGTTGTTGAGGAATTCTATCAAGAATTAGAAATTCCACATAAAGTGATGTTATTATCAACTGGGGATATGGGGAAAATTTCAGCGAAAACATACGATATAGAGGGGTGGATGGCAGGACAAAAGGCATACAGAGAAATTGTTTCTTGTTCAAATTGCTTAGATTATCAAGCACGTAGATTGAAGATTAGATTTAGAGACAAAACAAATGAGGATACTCAATATGTACACACACTAAACAGTACTCTAATAGCTACAACTAGAATTTTAGTATCAATAATGGAGAATTTCCAAACCAAAGATGGACACATTAGAATTCCTCGTGTTTTACAGAGTTACATGGGAAATCAGAAAGAGATCTAGTGACATACCCTTATATTTTGGGTTTGAAGGTCGATAATAATTGGCACGTAGAAAAGGCAGAATAAAGGACAAATGGCGAGATAAACGCTGGGTTACAGTAAATGCACCAGATTCATTTAACAATGTACCAATTGCTTATGTTCCAATTACTGATGATGAAAATGCAGCAGGCAGGGTTTTAGAAGTTACACTTTATGATATTCTAAAAGGTGATCCATCACAACATCAATACAAAATCTATTTCCAAATTAACAAAGTTGATGGGGATAAAGCAACAACTATTTTCAAAAGATACGAATACTCAAAAGAATTTTTGCGTAGTTTGGTTAGACGAGGTTCATCAAAAATTAATTTCATTATGGATATCAAAACCAAAGATGGTTACATCTTTAGAATTAAGATGTTGGCTTTGACACACAGACCATTAAACACATCAAGACAACATGCTCTAAGAGTAATTGCAAGAGATGTTATTAACAAAACAATTCCAGAAATGACAATTGATCAATTTGTTCAAGCAACATGTTATAGTAAAATTAATTCAGATATTATGGCTGCATTCAAAAGAGTCATCAGAGTAAGACACGTAGGTCTTGAAAAAGTGAAACTTATCAGAACAGCAGATAAAGAAACAAAATTACTCGAAGCATAGAAAACATTTGTTGTTTTTTTACAATCATGGTTAGTAAAATTGAAGTCACAATAGATGTGATTGTTCATGCAACAGAAGATATTTCAAAAATTTTTCAATCCTTTGAAGATGTTTTAGAGATTAAAGAAGAAGATTTTACAATTGAGGAAGTAAATGGACATTACGAAAATCCAATTATCATGTTAAATGTAAATCTAGTAAAAAAACAGGCTCAAAATTTTATGAAGAAATTACTAGAATTACTACCTAGCGAACAAGTAAACGAGTTAATTGAAGAAATTGAAGAAAGAACTGTCAATTCTAGATTCCATATGAGATTGGATAAGCAAGAACTAATCAAAGGAAATCTTGTTGTTAGAGAAAAAGAGACCATAAAATTGAAAATCCATACCCCAGTTTACAACAAAAAAGACACAGTCAAAACATTTACAGAAATTTTTCAAATTGCCAACTAGATTAAATAGGAATGAAAAAAGTACTGAATTTGGGAATGAGGAAATATTAGCCGCTCCAGTCTGAGCGAAAGCTTTGAAGAAGCCGCGACGAACCGACCCTTTTTAATCGATCAGTGATTTGCAAATAGATTTCTTATAACTATTCATAGTATTATTTTAAATACAGATAGACAAACATCTCATTATCATGACAGATTATGATATTATAATTGCAGGTGGCGGTCTAGCAGGAACAATTACAGCACAGTCTATTTCCCACTATTCAAATCAAAATCTAAAGATCCTAGTAGTAGATAGGAATCCAGAATCCCTACCAGGTAGAAAATCAATAGCTGGATGGGTTTGTGGAGATGCATGTTCCAAAGAAGCAGTTGATTTCATGTCAGAGAGAATTAAAGTAAATTGGACTAGACCAGAAATTGAACATGACGTTAAAGGTGTAATGGCATTTTCTCCAGATTTAGAAACATCAATTCCATTTGAGGGTGACGGATTTATGTTAAATCGTACAAAATTACCAGCAATTCAAAATGAAAGATGTCAGAAAATGGGAATTGAATTTGAATTTGAAGTAAATTTAACAGGTTTGATTTATGATGGACAACAAGTAGTCGGGGTTCAAGGAGTAGATAATAAAACAAAACAACCTTTCAAAAAAACATCGAGACTGGTTATTGATGCAACAGGAGTAACATCTCTTCTAAGAAACGGGCTCAAAAACTCAACTAAAGTTGAAAAGAAAATCAACATTGAAGATTTAGAAATTACTGGCAGATACATAATGAATTTTAAACCTGGAGAGAGAAACCTAGCAGAATTTGATCCTAATTATTGTATAATTCATTTAGATCAAGATATCGCTCCAGGAGGATACGGATGGGTATTTCCAAAAGGAGAAACCAAAGTTAACATTGGTTTAGGTGTTGAAAAATCATTTTTAGATAAAAGAAATCAAAGACTAGGCAAAAAAGATAATGTTGAATCATTAATGAAAGAATATCTTCATAGAAACAAAGCAATCAAAAATGCAACACTTTCTGAAGATCCTTCAGATTTATTGGGAAACAATAACTCTGGAATTTTCCAAGTATCAGTTAGAAGACAAAACGATTGCATGGTATCTGGAGGATACATGATGGTTGGAGATTCTGCATGGATGCCAAAACCAATTGATGCAGGAGGAATAGGACCAGCACTAATTGCTGGAACAATTCTCGGAAACAATGTAGCTCAAGCATTAGAAGCAAATGATGTTTCAGAATCTAGTCTTTGGCAATACAATCTGGATTACATTAAAGAATATGGATACAAAACTGCAGGTCTTGAACTATTTAGAAGACTAGTCCAGCAAATGACAAATGATCAAATCAGTTATGGAATGAAACACTTTTTGGGTAACATGGATGTTGAATCAATTAGTAAAGGAGAACATCCGGACTTTTCAGGATTAGGAAAAGTTGGCATGATAATTAGAGGAGTATTAAATCAAACAGTTGCAAAGGGCCTAAAGTACACATCTACTGAAAATCAATGGTTAGTTGAGCATTACAATAACTATCCAAAAGATCCATCAGGTTTTGATGTATGGAATAAGACACTACACCAAAGATTAGAGGAATCTTTTGCAAAAATTGCAGTCTTTAACGATTAGATCTAAAATTAAATATTGTCATAATCAATGAAAACATACTTTGGAAATACCATATCTTGATTGGAATAATTCAGCTGAAATTCTAAACAAGGCATATGAAGCTGGTCTTTTTGTACTCATAATAGGTCCAAAAGGAACTGGGAAAACCTCTCTTGTCAGAGATTTTGCAAAAAATAAGAATGTAAATTTAGAATCTATCAATTTTAGTCTTAGAACCAGAGAAAGTCATTTGATTGGTTCAAAAACGCTGACAGATGGAACTGTCAGATTCGATGAAGGGTTATTGATAAAATCGATGAAAAGTGGTGACATGCTTTATCTGGATGAACTCAACTCAGCTGAAGCAGATGTATTGCTTAGACTAGATGAAGCATTAGATGATAGACGTCAAATTGTATTAAAAGAGTCAACAGGAGAAACTGTAAATGCAAAAGAAAAGTGGTTTGTCGTTGCAACAATTAATCCATTAACACATAGTGGAACAAAAGAATTGCCACCACAAATACTAAGCAGATTTCCAGTGAGAATTAGATTAGAATATCCACCTGAAGATATAGAATTAGAAATTGTAAAAAAACATGTTTCAAAAGAACATGAATCAGAAATTATTCAAGCAATAAAGTTAGCAAATACATTAAGACAAGCAGCAGCTGTTGAGGAATTATTCTATTCTCCAAGTTTAAGAGAGACAATTGCTTTTGGAAAATTGTTAGATGGAGGAATGTCTGCAAAAGAAGCAGCCAATTTTGTTTTTGGAAATGTCTACACACAATGGGGAAATATAGAATATCAAAAAGTGAGCGACATTATTACCTCTATGTTTGGAAACTAAATGCAAACTATTCAACTTCAAAATGATTCAGTAGTAGAGATTGCAACTTTTCTTGTAAGAAGATGGTCTGAAAGAGATAACATAATTATAGAAATTTCAGATAAAATTGAAACTAGAACAAGACTAAAAGAAAATAAAGTAATTCTAACTCCATTAGAAAAAAGAATTGGGAATGATTTTCAAAAATATCGACAATTCAGAACATCGTTATGGTATGAGGCAATGAGAATAAAATTCTGTAAAAAAATTCTCAGTAATGATCATGCATTTGGTTTTATTCTAAATACAATAGAAACAAAGAGAATTGAGCAATTAGGCAGAGAAATTTGGAGAGGAATGGATAATGAAATAATTTTTAATTATGCCTACATGTTAGTTTCAAGGCCTCAACTTCATACAGTTTATGGTAAAGCAAGGATGGTAGAGGCATTTTATCAATATTTCATGTTTGGAGCAATAAAAGGAGAAATTCCTTCCAATCACTTTGAAAAAATAAAGAAAGCAGATGTATTTGCAAAAAAAATTCTCAACAAAGCAATCAAAGAAAACTATGATACTGAATGGCTTGAAAAAAATGTAACTGAAATAATTAAAATTTTAGATATTGATTCTCTACTTACAATACCAATATCGCTACCATTCATGAAAGCAGGAATGCCATTATCCGAAGAAGAATTATTAAAAATTCTAAAAATAGTTTCCAAAAATAAAGAAGGTGATTTTGGTTCAGTTGATTCATCAGCTGCATTAAAAGGAGATAATGTCTATGATGAGTACAAAGTATTACTTGATGAAAATAAAAAAACTGAAAATAAAGGACTAGCTACAGAAACAATTGGAGTTCAGATACCAACCACAAAAAATGTAGATGAGACAGTAATTTACGATATGAGTTTGATAAATGGCTTGAAGACAAAATTCAAAGAGTGGAAATCAGGTTGGAAAGAACAAAATTTAAGATCAGGAGATGAATTTGATGAAGAAAATTACATTGAAGGTAATGAACCATTTTTTTCAGATATAAAAAAATCAATAAAAACAAAGATCGTGATATTATTAGATCATTCATCTAGTATTGCACCAGATGCAATTGAATACAAAAAAGCAACTCTAGCACTTTGTGAGGTCTTATCTTTTCTCAAAGTGAAATTTGCAGTTTATGCATTTAGTACTGAAAACAGATCAGTTGTTTGCTGGTCAATAAAATCAGACAGCATCAAATGGAATAATGTAACTGCAAAACGATTAGCACAAATTGTTGCAAATGGTTCAACCCCATTGGCAGAAGTATATGATAAAATGTTTCCAATCTTACAATCAAAAAGACCAGATATTTTTTTGACATTAACTGATGGAGAACCATCAGATCCTGATGCAGTAAGAAATATGACAAAGTCTTTGAAAGGTTTAGGCATAAACATGGTAGCTATGGGGCTGGGTCCAAATACGGTCAGGGCCACAACTATTGCAAATAATCTCCTACATTTAGGATATGAGAAAACCATGGCAGTAAGCAGATTAAAAGATATTCCAAGTAAAGTCATTAGAATTTTAGATGTGTAAATTAAAGATCAAAAATTTATTTCACACTATTTTTCTTATGAGATATTTTATATGAGATTACAAAAAATGCAAGTTCAGAGAAGTAATTGACAGAAAATCAAGTAGATACAGCATTATTACAAAAATTTGAACGAGAAATTTGGAGTAAAATCCCACACTTAGAAGAAGGTAAGGTAGTTAATGCAACTCCTCTTACTGATCTGACAAATGATTTTAAAGAATGTGCAAAAAATCTTTACAAATTAGACATATCAGATTTGGATTTGAAAGTTTATGGGAAATTTGATGCAGATTTAGTATCAGGTTCAATTAAAGTTAGACCTGCAATTCACATTATGCACGATGCCATTAAGACAGGTAAATTGAAAACTGGTCAAACAATTATTGAAGCAACATCAGGTAATTTTGGAATTGCTTTAGGACAAATGTCAAAACTTGGATTAACTGTTGTTTCACTTGTTTCAAGAAAATTGCAAGAAGGAGTTTTCAAAGAATTAAGAAATGAAAATATTCGAATAATGGATTTGGATATGGATATTTGTCCTGCTCCAGGAATGAAAGATAGTGATGCTGATGCATTAAAAGCAAAAGCTACTGCAGGAAACATTCGTTCTCAACTAACAGAATTAGGTTTTGATCCTACAATATTTGATAATTCAATTTCTGAAATTGAGGCGTTACTAGCATCTGAAGACATTATTAATTTAGCAAAACTTATTTCAAAAATTTATGGGTGTTTTTGCCCAGAACAATATGATAATGAGTTAAACATTGAAGCTCATAGAACAATAACAGCTGTAGAAATTGAACAGCAATTACAAGAAAAAGGAGATTCACTAGAAGATTATAGAATACTTTGTTCTTTTGGAACTGGCGGCACATCTGGAGGATTAAGTAAATACATGAATGAGAAATATAACAAAAAAACAATACATGTGGTATTTCCATCTCCAGGTCAAGATGTTGCAGGAATTAGGACAAAGGCAAAAGCTGATGGATTAAGATTGTACAACCCAGACGCATACGCAGCCCAATATGAGGTTGATTTTGGACAGGCAAAGCATTTGCTGAAATTTTTTGTAGACAAGGGACACAATATTGGCGAAAGTACAGCACTTGCACTGTACAAATTACTAGAAATGACAAGTGATGGTGATAAAGGTAAATTCATAGTTGTAGTTGCTGATGGTATCGAAAAATACAAGAAAAATCTAGAGGCAATGTCAAAGAATCAACGTATGCAGGTTTCTTTAGATGAGGCAGTATCAAGTGTTCAAGATTATGATAAAGTGATTTGGGTCCATCCTTCGTATGCTCCAAAAGAGCAAGGAATTGAAATGATTGCCAAATCTTTAGGAATAGATAAAGAAAAAATTGCAATACCAAAAGCAAGTACTATCAATCAATTATTATCAACACAGCAAATTCCAGAAGAACTTAGTAAAGATCTAGACGGTTCTAAAGGTAAATCATTACTAATTTGTATGGCTGGAAATACGTCATTGATGACTGCTCAAGTCCTTGCAAGTAAAGGCATAGTAACTGAAAGCTTGAATGGCGGAATCACAAATCTACCTGAAGGGATTGGTAAAAATCCTGGAGAATTCATTAAAGCAGCTACTGAATAGTATTTTGAAATGTCTATCAGTATCACAACCATTTGCAGATTTGATAATATCAGGTAAAAAAATTATTGAGTTAAGGAATTGGAATACAAATTTTCGAGGAGAATTTTTGATTCATGCTCCAATAAAAATCAGAGTAGAGGATTGTAAGAGATTAAAAATTAAAAATAAATTAATCACAGGTGCAATTGTTGGTAAAGCTGAACTTTATGATGTAAAAAAATACAATTCAATTAAAGAAATAAAAATGGATCAAAAATTTCATTTTGCTTCAAAAAAATTTCAAGACAAAACTTTTGGATTCATGCTAAAAAATATAAAATCACTTAGAATACCAATTCCGTATAAAGGACAGTTAGGATTCTTTGATGTAAGTTTATCCAAAACAAAGATCAAAAACAAGGAGATAGTGTCAGACATCATTGATGAAGAATGTCGCTATCGATGGATCGGTCGTCATTAAATCAAATTATAAAATCAAAAAAAATTTCACTAGTATATATGAAGGAGTATATAAAGCAGGCATAGTGCCTCAAACAAAACCAATGGTTAGTGTTGAGAATGTAGTTGCATCAGCATCAGTAGATCAAAAGATTGATTTGAATGATGTTACAAAAAAATTTCCAGATACAGAATATAATCCAGAACAATTTCCAGGATTAGTTTTTAGATTAACAAGTCCAAAAACTGCAACATTGGTTTTTAGAACAGGTAAAATGGTATGTACAGGAGCCAAGTCTGAAACGATGGCAATAAAAGCTGTCAACACAGTGGTGCAAAAATTAAGAAAAGGTAAAATTAAAATTAAAAATGAGGCAGTAATTACAGTTCAAAATATTGTAGCAGCAATCAATCTGGGTGGAAAAATACATTTAGAAAAAGCAGCAAGAACATTGCCTCGTAGTATGTATGAACCTGAACAATTCCCAGGGCTCATCCACAGAATGATTGATCCAAAAACTGTAATTTTGTTATTTGCTTCAGGAAAATTAGTTTGTACAGGTGCTAAAAAAGAATCAGATGTATATCGTTCTGTACACAATTTACATTCATTATTAGAAGAAAAAGATTTGATGATTTATGACTAAAGGATTAGATATTCTAAAAGAAAATTGACTGAAGATATTTTTAAAAAAGAAAAGGAAAAACTTACTCCTGAAAATGGGTTTGATTTGATAGGAATAGATTATTTTTCAGATTCAGAAAATCAATTGTATTTAATTGAACATTTTGATATGTATCAAGATGCATTAAATGCAAAAAAAGAAAGAAAAGATCCGGAGGAATATTTTGTTTTATACAAAGGTACAGACGGGGAATTTTTCTGTAGATAAGTCATAAAAATAGTAAAACTTTACAATATTTTACAAACTCTCTTATCATCAGGCTTAAGGCTAAAAAATTCATGGTAAATGAAACTGATGACTTGATTGATACTATTTATGAAAAAGAAAATTCAAACCAAAATAATCACAAACCAAATCAAGTAATTCGTAAAAGCCCAAAAGCAAAATATCAAATTTTTGATGAATCAGAATTTACTCGTGGAAGAGAGGTATTAGGGGATTTAATCGTACATGGAATGATAGCCTCAGGAGGTACAGACATAGACTGGCTCATTGAGCATAAAGGTGGTTTTATCATACTAGAGTTCAAAGGCTTTCACAATGATAAAATCAACATTGCAAAAGGCCAAATGATTGCATATGAAAAATTACATGAAAAATTAAACAAAGTCACAAAATGTTATCTATATGTAGTTGGGTGTGATGATATAGATTTTTCAAATCCAGATTCAACAGTATGCATTTTTGAGATGAATCAATGGAAGAAAGGAGTAATTCCAAAAAATACTACAGATATTTACGGAGACACTACAGGAAAACAAAACAAATTCATTGTGTACAGAGAACATATGGAAGAAATCAGCATAGAAAAATTAAGGAATTTAGTAGATAATCATTGGAAAGAGTTTGAGTAAATTATATTGTAAATGAGAATGTATTTGATTTAGTTTCTTTACCATTATCTACTTTGATTGTATATGTACCAGAATTTTCCCATCCAGGACCTCCAGCTATAACCAATGTAGAATATCTACCATCAGATTTTAAAGAAACTTGCTCTGTCCACACTAGTTTACCATTTGAAGTTTCAATAGATAAATTTACAGTTCCAGAAGTATTAGAAACACCGTTAATTGCAATTATATCTTTTTTATTATATGAAGAAAAATCAGTTTTAACAGACAATGTATCAGAAACAGAGTCATCAGATTCTACAACAGATGTTTCTACAGTTGAAGGAGTAATAGAAATTCCACTAAAAGATATAGCAGATATTATAATTATTGCCAGTACAATACCACCAATACCAAATATCATTTTTGGGTTTTTCAAATTTTTTGAACTTTTTGATGGAGTTGTTTGAAATGTTTGTAAATTTTGAACAGTGTTGGTTTCAGGTATTATTACATCTGGAATAGAGGATTTTTCTTCAACTAAAGGAGTTGAAATTACTTTAGGTTTTCTTCCAAGATGTTTTTCAGATAACTTTCTAACATAGTTTCTTTCATAATTACTAATAATTTCATTATTCTCACAAGCCCTGAAAATTTGCTTTAGTATCCTATCATCTCCAAAATCTTTATCCAAAAGTGCTTTTACATCATCAAGTATTGAATCAGTCATGTGTGTTTTATCCCACATAGATTATTTATGAATACCTTGTTTAAGATTTCGAAGAAATTCTATCAAGATTATAAAAGTCTAATTTTTGAAAAATTATTGGATTTGCTTTAAATGAATTTTTTGAGCCTGAATAATTACTGTTCTAAGATAATCTTTGGCAGTAGAATCAGTCACACCCATCTGTTTGGCTTTTAGATATAGAGTATTTTCTTGTGGATCAATCAAATAACATTTTAAAAGATAGTTGAGTCTATGGGATCTTTTTTCATCACTTTTCATAACTTTTCTTTTTTTCCATACTAGAAAAGGCCAGAGTATAACGCAATAACCAACCAATAGTATCATAAAATTAGAATAAAAACATATGATCTCTTTTAAACAATACTAAAAGAGAAATGAAAATGAAACGAATTGAGGCAACAGTTCAAGCTACAAAAACAGGTGCCGTTTCTGATGCGATTAATGATATGGTCGGAGGATTTTCCATTTTAGAAGGAAATGGAAGAGGATCTGGAGAAAGACAAACCATCAGAGCAGGAAGAGGAACCGGTACTTATGTTGCAGAATACAATAAAGTTGCAGTAGTAGTCACATATGTGGATGACGCAGATGTGGAAAAAGTATCTACAGCAATTGCAGGTGCAGCTTTTACAGGCAAAGGCGGAGATGGAATTATCTCCGTATCTAGTATTGAAAGTGTATTAAATATTGCATCTAAAAAGACGGGTTCAGAAGCCCTCTAATCATTTTATTTTATTAAAACAGAAAGGTGGGGATTATCCTTGACCTTCAATTCCCATTAAGGTCAATGTTGAACGAATTTTTGGGATTTTTCTTAT
>Ga0257127_1001462_pt1 | contig 16641 bp, 10 predicted proteins | sample SI060_135mmetaG_FD_190152 | JGI IMG/M metagenome (GOLD analysis project Ga0257127, IMG submission 190152) | Marine microbial communities from Saanich Inlet, British Columbia, Canada - SI060_135m | ecosystem: Environmental > Aquatic > Marine > Inlet | place: Canada: British Columbia | collected... | reverse complement strand
CATTAAATTTCATTATGTTTTTAGATTTTTCAATATCCATGTTTATATAATATTATTATATAAAATTATATTATATATATAAGTTTAATATGAATAAACTAAATGACTTTTTAACTAAATGTGTAGCAATAAGCACAAACGACAGGGATATAAACAAATGGAAAACACAAAATCATTTTGAAGTTGTACTTCCACAATATATTAAAAATATTGTATCAATGAGAATTTCAAAATTAACTCTACCAGCCTACTTTTATAATTTCTGTCATCAATATCAAAACACAAAATTTCAATTTAGATTAAAACCATCTACATTAATTCCACAAAATGATATTCATGAAATGAAGTATTATGAAATATTAGCATTAAATCAAAACAAACATTTTGAAATAACTATACCAGATGGACTTTATTGTTGTAGTGAACTTGCTACTGTAATTGAAAACCTAATGAATAATGCAGTTACTGATTTTTTAAAAAAATACACCGATATTCCAGAAATGTATAAAACATATGATTTTTTTAAATGTTTCAATGATGATGTTAAAAAAAAAATATGGTTTGGAAATACAAGAGACGCATTCGTATTTTCATTCGAAAATCAAATAAATTATAGTAATAATTGTAACAATAAGATTGTTTTTAATGATTATAGTAATTGGGGATTACCATATTATTTAGGATTTGAAAAAAATAAATATAATTCAAGTAGTTCCAAACAAACACTTTATTTAAATTATTATAGTGATGATGGGGAAAAAAATTGGTTGTCTCCATATGTACACGAAAAACCAGATGATGGTAGTGGTGACCCTGATTATTCTGATGTTAAATATTTATGTCATTATATAGATTCACCATTTCCAATAAAATTAAATCCATTAAACAATATGTATATTGAAATAAATCGTTACAACACATGTGATGAATTAATGCCATATTCTGATTCAACCACATCAACATATAACAATGATTATAGTGGAAAAGTTAATGCATTCTTTGAAAATGTACCAATTACACTGTCTTCATCAAACACTATTAATACATTTTCTAAAAATGATTACTTAATCAATAAAAATGTATTTTCCAATCCAATAGAAAGAATAAAAAAATTAGAATTTAAATTTAGAACACATAATGGACTATTAATAAATTTTAATAATAGTGAATTTGAATTTGTTATGGAATTTGAAACCTTAAATAACCATATAAAAAAATATTAATTATATTAATAATAATAGAAATATTATTATTAATTAAATACTATACGTATTATGCAACCAATCTTTCAAGACAAAAATATCACACTTCAAACAATTATCATTAAATTTATCTAAATTATAAAATTTAGGTTTTTTCATTTTAGGTGTTTTATAAAAAACATACAAACCATATTTACTTTTTCTTATACTAATATTTTTAGTTACCTCCCTCAATATATTTTTATTTTTTTTATTTGCTTTTTGTATATATTTCACAACATTATCATGTGTTTTTTCACCTTCAAAGTCTTTTAATGATATACGATTATCACCCCATTCAACATACAAACCATATTTCCCATTTTTTATAAACATAGTGGAATTTTGATATTCCCCAAGCTTAACATCCTTTATTTTCTGTTTAACAATTTCTTCTAATTTATATTCCCCTGACCTTAATTTATTTATATCTATATCGGGTCGCACTGGTATAAAAGAAACATCATTTTCAGATTCTATTCGCTTTATCACTGGACCATATTGTCCAATCATATAATAATGCTTGTCATCAATTTTAATAGTCTCACGATTGTTCCCCTTTATTTCAACATTCAATTTATTTATTTCATTAAAACATTGCCCGCATAGTTTATACCATATGTCCTTTCCATTAGCGATTAGATCCAATTTATTTTCCATTTTTTTGGTATAACTATAATTAAATATTGAATCATAATATTTTATTAAAAATTCTACAACCATTATACCCAATGGCTGTATAACCAATTTATTTGTCTCATTCCCCATTTCTTTTTCAACATATTCTGTTTTAATTATATCATCTTCTAATGTATATTTATTGCATTTTATGTTCTTACCTTTTATATCTTGTCTTTTGACATACTCTCTATACTGTATTTTTTCAATTAATGATGAAAATGTTGATGGACGACCTATCCCTTTTTTTTCCAATAATTGTACCAACTTTGCTTCAGTATAATGCATTTTCATGTTTTTAATAGATAATTTTGTATTCACGATTTTATATTTGATTTCACTATTTAATTTTATATTTCTTAAATAATTAAATTCATTACTATTATCATCACAGCCTTGAACTATCAACCAACCTTTAAATAATACATTGCGACACATATATTCATACTTACTATCATCTACCGTTTTAACAATTGATTTGAAATATTGGTATTTTGATGGTGACATACAACTTTCAAGTGTATTTGTCCATATTAACCTATATAATTTTTTTTCTCTATTACTAAAATGTTGAAATTTAGCCATGTGTAAGTTATTTATATTTATATCTGTCGGGCGAATAGATTCATGGGCTTCTTGAGCATTTTCATCTTGCGATTTTTGTTTTGTTTTAGAAGTTAATGTAATTTTTTGAATATCATCTCTTACATATGCATCACTCCATTGTTCTAATACATACTTTTTCGCTTCAGTTATAAATTCATTACTATAAAACTTACTATCGGTTCTCATATACGTTATTAACCCATTTTCATATAATTTTTGACATATTGACATTGTTTCTTTTGGCGACATACGCATTTCATTATTTGCTTTTTGTTGAATTAAACTTGTTGTAAATGGAGTTGGTTGTTTTGTACTACCATCCTTTATTTTTGTATAACTATATGTATGTTTAAATCCAATCGATTTATCCAAAAAGTTTTTAACATCCTCTTCAGTTATATACGTTTTATTTAATTCATATTCTATATTTAATTTTGTAAATATACCATTCACCTTATATACTAATTCAGTTTTTGTTTGTTCGATTTCCTTATGATTATCATATACTATTTTTAATGCTGGTGTCTGGCATCTACCAGCTGACAAACCCCTTACTGATTTTCGTGTAATATGTTTCCATAATACAGGTGATATCATAAAACCAACCAATAAATCCAAAATTTGTCTAGATTGTTGCGCGCATACTAGATCCATATTCAACCTTTTTGGATTTTTGACAGCATTTTGAATTGCACCTTTCGTTATTTCGTGAAAAATAATTCTTTTTGTTGTTTGTATATTTAAATCAAAAATATCACATAAATGCCACGCAATCGCCTCACCTTCCCGGTCATCGTCAGTTGCTAAATATACTTCCTTGTTTTTTATTGCTTTTTTAATTTTATTTATTTGTTGTTTTTTTCTTTCAATAATATTAAAAGTTGGTTTAAAATTATTATGAATATCAATGTTTTTTAAATTGTTTAATTCTCTTAAATGACCAAATGTTGCAATGCAAATATATTCTCCACCCAAATATCCTTCTATTTTTTTACATTTAGCAGGAGACTCAACTATTATAACTTTTGACATTAATTATTACTATATTAAATATCAAATAATTCTTTATTACTATTTTTTATATGATATTTTATATGATATTTTATATGATATTTTATATGATATTTTATATGATATTTTATATGATATTTTATATGATATTTTATATGATATTTTTATAATCATTCCAAGAAATATTTTTCGGCATGGTACTAGGCACAGTTTTTTTATGTTTACCTTTTTTTTTGGATCTTTCGTTGTTTTCTTTCATTAATGCACTATCAACATATAGTTTTTTTAAAATTTGACCAACTTTATATGAACCTTCATGTTGTGTTAATTCACCATTTTCAATTTTACTTAAAATATCAAGGAACTGATCAAGTGTATCCATATTCATTTCATTATTCAATACTTTAGTATACAAATCATTATAATTATCATGTAAGAATTTTGCCTTTTTAACACACATCATTTTAAATTGTTTAAAATTACTTTTTTCCAATCTGGAATATTTCTTTTTAAGTAATAATATATTTTGGACACATGTTCTAATAATTTCACTATGTTTTAATGTTCGTATTTTTTCAGTATTATCAACTGTTTGATTAGCATCTATCATACGCTTTAGTAATAACTTTTCTTCGTCATTCATTTTAATTTAATCATATTTTTTTCTATTATTTTAAACTAAAAACTTTATATAATATATATGTTTAAACTAAAAACTTTATCTAAACTATTTAATAAATTAATGAAATCATTTGGGAAATTATTAACAAAAAGAAACATTATAGTTTTTGCTTTATTTGTATTATTATATGTTATGTCTTCATCATTTGATTTATTTGAAGGTATTGCTAATAAATTACAAAACAAGGAAAGCAATAAAAGAACCGTTCATCAAAACACGGAGGATAAAGCATCGTCTAAAATGATGTTGGAATTAAATAAGAATAATCTTTCTGCAAAAGTAAATAAAAAATACGATAGTTGTTTGGGAAAATACGGTTGTGATGGTGATGATACTAGTAATATTAAAACCATACCATTTATTGACACAGGTTGTATTGCAGCCGATGGACATAAATTAAAGGCTAAAGATGATAACGATTGTGCTAGACAAAAAAGACTTTATCAACAAAAAAAACAAACTGCTCTATTAAATAATAATTAATGTTAATTATTTTATTTTAATATTATATATTAATTAACACATGCAATTTAATGATATATTTTTAACAATAGTTATAATACTTATTTTTATAATTATTAATGTCCTCAATTTATTATCAGGTGGAATGAATCATGTTAAAAACAATTGGCCATTATATAGATGCAATCCAATAGTGATGCCTTTAGCCGGATATTTTGGCCATGATGTTAATAAAAATTTCACCTATTGCATACAAAATATGCAAAAAAATTACATGGGACACGTATTAAAACCAGTTCATTATAATATGTCGGTTATAACCGACAGTGGTTCAGTTTTAATGGAAGCAATAAATAAAATAAGATATATGTTAACCAACGTTAGAGGCTTTATTGGAAATATTATACAATCTATTTTTGGAGTGTTTATGAATATAATCATTCAATTTCAAAAAGTAATGATTACATTTAAAGACACATTTGGTAAGGTAATAGGTGTTGTAACAACTCAAATATATTTCGCAAGAGGGTTTATACGTTTTTTAGAAAGTATAGTCAATGGCCCACCAGGACAAGCATTCGCAACCTTATCTGGACAAAAATTAAAATAATTTTTTTTTAAATTATAATAAATAATTTTAAAAAAACTAGTAAAAATATTATTAAATAATTGTACATTATTTATTATCCAAACAAAATATAGGAATGAATGAAACAATTGATAATAAAATCAGAGCACTATATAGAAAAAATAAAGGTAAACCTAGCTATTTAGCGGTTTCTGGTATTGATTTATTAATAACAATATTAACTATTATAGCATTCATGTCTTTAATTTCATATAATTTGGTACATTCTAAATTTAAAGAAATTAAACAAAATTGGACAGAAAATAGATGCAAACCACATATAATACCATTCGCTGGATTAATTAACAAAAATGACCCCACAAAATCCTCATTTGAAAATACTGGTGAAAATTTCGAAAAATGTACTCAAGATATATTAAATACCATATCAGATGATGCAACTAAACCTATTAATTATATGTTGGATACTATTAATAAATTATTTAAGGAAATGATAGGTGATATGAAAAATTCAAAGGCTTTGCTGGCAAATATTAGACATAATATATCTAAAATAACAGGATCTATCATGGGAAAAGCTTTAAATTTAACAACACCAATTGTTAAGATTGGTGTTACTATTAAAGATACATCGGCAAAAATAATAGGAGTATTAACAACATTATTATACTCGTTTATAGGTGTTATCAAATTAATAATTGCCACATTAAAGGGTATTACTAAAATTATTGTTGGTGCACAGATAGCATTATCAGTAACACTTGCATTTTTATGGGCAGCATTTTATGCAGCAACATTTATACCGGGATTATCGGCAATATTTTTAGGACCAATAATTACATTAACAATATTAATAACGTCTATAATAGCCCTCGGTGTTGTCGTTGAAGTAATTATAGGGTTTTTAGAAGACCCTAACTCTTTTAAAAATAGAGAGAAAAAGGATAAAAAACACAATACGGATAAAAAACACAATACGGATAAAACATACAACAATGATATTAAACACAATACGGATAAAACATACAACAATGATATTAAACCATATAATTCAAAAGATACAGAAAATAAAATATTTACACCATGTTGTTTCGATAAAAATACTAGAATTCGCATGTGGGATAAATCAAATCATAAAACCATTCAACAAATAAATGTTGGGGATAAATTAGCGGATGGATCTTTTGTAACAGCAAAAATGAAATTATCATCATGTAATCAAAATATGTTTAAATTAAATGGTGTAATCGTATCAGGATTACATAAAATTAAAAATGAAGATGAATGGATGTATGTAGCAGATTATAAAAACAGTGAATATATAGAAGATTATAGGGAACCTTTTATTTACTGCATTAATACAACAAATAAAAAAATATTAGTTGAAAATATGGAATTTATGGATTGGGATGAAATAGATGATATGGATATAAATGAAATCAGACAAAAATTACATAGTAATAAATTTATGAATACAATAAGAACAGGTTTTACTTATAAAGATATACATTATTATTTGGATGGTGGATTTTCACATGATACTAAAATAGAATTGGAAGATGGTCGATCAGTCAATATATGTGATATTGATGTTAATGATATATTAAGATTTGGTGAAGAAGTTATTGGTATTGTGGAAATTGATTCAACTAATATTTCCAATTGTTTTAAATATAAATTACCAAATGGTGATATTATATCAGGTGGACCAAATCTCAATTTTTATAATGAAAATATTAATGATGTTACTAATATAAATGAAGTACAAAATGACAATGAATTAAATTGTAATAAAATATATCATTTATTAACCGATCAAAAACAATTTACAATTCAAAATACATTATTTTACGATTATGACTCTGCGTTAGAAAGATATTTAGAAAGAGATGGGGGATTTTATTCCATACATGCTAAAAATTTTTATCTATAAAATATGTATATGAAATTATTTGGTATCAAAATTACACTTAAATTGTGTCTACTCGCAGTCCTTATTATTGTATTAGCTTTACACATTTTATTATCACCGAATACATTGACAAATATAGAATCTATGAAAAATGTTAACTCTAACCCAGACAAATTAACTATGCTCGACGATTCTAAGTTTAAACCAGAATGTTGCCCATCCACATATTCATCATCAAATGGATGTCTGTGTTTAGATGGTGACGAAGAAAAAATGTTAGAAACTAGGGGTGGTAATAAATTACAATGTGTATAATAAATTACAATGTGTATAAATAAAATTATTAAATATATAAATTTCTATTTAATTATATATTTAACTGAAAAAAAGATACTAATTACAACATGGATTTATTTATTAAAGATACATACCAAATGGTATTTTATTATTATCTTCTTTTATTATTAATTTCTTTACAATTTCAGGTGTAACCGTATATGGAAATTCAACTTTCAATGACATTTCCTTTTTAAACAAATTAGTTTCAGGCTTCATTAATCTATACAGATTCAATTTAGTATATATTATTTCAAGACAACGCTTTAGATTTCTTACTCCTTTCTCATTATCTGATAATTCCTTAACAATATAATGAATGGTTTCTTCTGGGATAATAATATCATCTTTTTTGAAATTTACTTGTTCGCATATTTTTGGAAGCATATAATTATTCGCTATAATTGTTTTCTCCTTTTTATCATATCCCTTTGTTTCAATTCTATACATTCTATCTTTCAAAATCGGATTTACCTTTTCTTCGTGATTATAACTAAATATAAATAAACACTTACTTAAATCAAAATCAATTTCAGAAAAGTATTTATCGTGAAATTGTGAATTTTGTGTTGTATCCGTTAGATGTGTTAAAATTCCAACAATTTCCTCACCTTTAGGTGTATTGCTGATTTTATCTAATTCATCAAAATATATTACCGGATTCATTGTCTTACATTGAATTAAGATATCAACAATCTTACCCCACGTACTACCCTCATATGTATATGAATGACCCTCTAAATGACTACTATCTGTTGCACCACCCAGCGCAATAAAAGCAAACTCTCTATTTAAAATCTTACTAATTCCATTTTTAACCAATGTTGTCTTACCTGTACCCATAGGGCCTTTGATTGCGATTGCTGTGCCAACTGCATCAGGATTTGCTATCCACTGACCAACCATTTGTAGAATTTGCATTTTGGCATTATCTAATCCATATACACATTCATCCAGGACATTTTTTGCATTTTCCATAAATTCATGACAACTATCAACACCATTTTCAATATTAACTGGAAGACTGCTTCGTTTTCCAAACGGAATTCTCATAAATGTATCAACCCAGTTTTTTATCTTATAATATTCACCACTTCCAGGATCCATATGTCTCAAATTATTTATTTTTCGCATGGCCAATGATTTATATTTAACGGGGATATCACATTGAAGTAATTGAACCCTATATGGTATTTCAACAGTAGAATGTTTTTTCATTTCATCCAATTCCTTTATAATTTTTTCCTGTTCACACAATGTTAATTTATTTTTAAAGAATACATTATCATTCATATTTTTATCATGCAATAATTTTTTAAATTTTTTTGTATTTTTAACCCGTACTTTATTTTCACGAGTCGTTTTTTCCTTTTTAAATTTTTTTTCCTCTTTTTCCAATTCCTTTTTCAATTTTTGAGCAACCTTATTATCTTTATCTTCTTTAAGCATTTCATCATATGTTTCCCTCAATTTTTTAAACGTTTCCTCTGTTTTTTTCCCATCCAATTCTTCTTTTTCTATTTCCTCTTTTGTCAAGCTTTTTTTCTTCCTTTTCTTTTTTTTCTTCACATTTTCTTCACCATCATCTTCCTCATATAATTCTTCCTCTTCATCTTCATCCTCTTCATCTTCATCTTCATCTTCCTCATCTTCCTCATCTTCATCCAAATATTCGTCATAATAATCATCGTAATTTTCATCATATCCACCATTCGGACCACCTATTGTAAATATAATATTAAATTTACCATTTTTCATCATTTCTTCATTCTCATACATTTCATCCTCTTCATAATACAACGCTTCATCCTCTTCATCTTCATCTTCATCCTCTTCATCTTCTTCCTCTTCATCAACCCATTCACCATCACCCTCTTCGTCAACCCATTCACTATCTTCATCTTCATCATCCTCTTCTCTTTTTTCATTTTTATTATTTTTTTTTTTCCTCTTTTTCTTAGATTTTTTTTCCTCTTTTTCTTCATCCAAACTTTCCTTTTTTTGTTGTCTAGAAATCCGACGCTTTTCTCTTTCATCAATTTCTTCATCTTCATCTGTTTTTGCATTTTTTTTCCTCTTTTTCTTTTTACAACTTTTCTTCTTCTTTTTATTATCACCACTATCTTCATCGTCTTCTATTTTTTCTTTCATATATTTAGATGGATATAATTGCCCAAGCATTTTTTTAAATTCCTTTTTATCTATTTTTTCATTTTCATCATATTCCACAAAGTCTTCTTCGTCAGATGATTGATTTTTTTTATAGTTTTTGCTTTTATTTTTACTCCTAGATTTAGGCATTTTCCCCTTTTTGTTTTTGTTATTATTATTTGAATTATCTGATTTTTTAACCATATTAATATTATGTATAAATAAGTATTTATATATTTTTCTGGTTCAATTTTTTATATAATTTAAAAAAATTATTTGAATATCAATAATAGTATCACTTACTTAAATAAAATATGTATTATTTAATCATATTATTTTAATAAATTGAAAAAAAACAATCTAAATATTGTTATCTTAATATAAGAAGGAATGAATAAAAAAGCATCAAAAATTATCGGAATCCAGTTTAGTATATTATCTCCTGAAGAAATTCGAAATGGTTCTGTTGCTGAAATAACAAGTCGTGAAACATATGTTAATAATAAACCTGTAATTAATGGGTTATTTGATCCTAGAATGGGTGTTCTTGAACCAGGATTAATTTGTCCAACAGACGGATTGGATTATATAAAAACTCCAGGTTATTTTGGACATTTAGAGTTAGCTAGACCAGTATTTTATATACAATATCTAAATACCATTATTAAAATTCTTAGATGCACATGTATTAAATGTAGTAAATTATTAATCAGTGCATCCAAATATAGTTATTTATTAAATTTAAACGGAAAAGAAAGATGGCAAAAAGTATTCAGTATTGCAAGCAAGACAAAACGCTGTGGTGAAGATTCGGAAAATGGGTGTGGTTGTCTACAACCATCAAAAATAAAAAGGGAAGGATTGGCAACATTATTTGCCGAATGGAAGAAATTAGATAATGATAGTGAACCTGTTATTATGAAATTAACACCTGAAATGGTTATTCGACTATTTAAAAGAATTAGTGATGACGATGTTAATTTTATGGGATTCAGTTCAAAATGGTCGAGACCTGAATGGATGGTTTGTCAAGTATTGGCTATACCACCACCGGCAGTTAGACCATCTATTAAACATGATTCGCAACAAAGAAGTGAAGATGATATCAGTCATATAATTGTTAATATTATTAAAACAAATAAAACATTAATGGAGAAAATTATGCAAAATGCACCATCAAATATTATTGATGATTGGACAACAGTATTACAATATTTTATAGCATCAAAAATTGATAATAAAATACCAGGTGTAGCATCTGTTGCACAACGATCTGGTAGACCATTGAAATCAATTAAGGAAAGATTAAACGGAAAAGGTGGACGTGTTAGAGGAAATTTAATGGGAAAACGTGTTGATTTCTCTGCACGTTCAGTTATTACACCAGATCCAAACATATCTATTAGAGAATTAGGTGTCCCTATTAAAATTGCGAAAAATATAACAAAACCAATTACAGTTAATAAAATGAATAGAAAATTCCTTACTAAATTAGTTGAAAATGGACCTGAAAAATACCCAGGTGCAAAAATTTTAGAAAAAGCAAATGGAGAAAATATTTCATTAAGGTATATTGATAGAGAATCTATAGTGTTAGAAGATGGTGATATTGTACATAGACATATGATGGATGGTGACGCCATATTATTTAATAGACAACCCACATTGCATAGAATGTCAATGATGTGTCATATTGTAAAAGTGATGCGTGTAGGCAATACATTTAGAATGAATGTTGCTGATACAAAACCTTATAATGCTGATTTTGATGGTGATGAAATGAATTTGCATATGCCACAAGATATACGTGCTGAAACGGAACTAAGGAATTTGGCAGCTATTCAATATCAAATTGTAAGTCCTGCAAACAATAAATCTATAATAGGAATATTTCAAGATTCATTATTGGGTTGTTATCAAATCACTAGAAAAAATATTCAATTCTCTAAAAGAGATGCAATGAATATATTAATGCATTATAACAATATAGATATAAAAAAATTATTTGCAAAAGATACAATTTCATCATTTGATATATTATCACAAATAATGCCACCTTTGTCTTTAAAATATAAAACAAAACACTTTGGCGATGATGAAGACAAAAAAGATTCTAATAATATTTTAGAAATAAATAATGGAAATTATATACGTGGTCAAATGGAAAAAGGTGTGTTAGGTGCTGGCTCAAAAGGTTTATTACAACGTATTTATAATGATTATGGGTATATGGCATCGGCAAATTTTATTGATAATTTGCAAAATATTGTAACTGAATATATGAAAACAAGTGCTTATAGTGTTGGTATAAGCGATTTAATTGCAAATAAATCAACCAATAATAAAATTGCAAATATTATTACAACCAAGAAAAAAGAAGTTAAGAATTTAATAGATCAAACACATCTTGGTATATTTGAAAATAAAACAGGTACTTCCAATAAGCAAGAATTTGAAAAACAAGTTAATAATATATTGAATGTTGCCTTAAAAGATGCAGGTAAAACAGGAAAGAAAAGTCTAAATGATAATAATAGATTTGTTATTATGGTAAATGCTGGTAGTAAAGGTTCCGATTTGAATATTTCTCAAATGATATCTTGTGTAGGACAACAAAATGTTGATGGGAAGCGTATTCCATATGGATTTGACGATAGAACCCTCCCACATTTCACAAAATTCGATGATACACCTGGTGCAAGAGGATTTGTTGAAAGTTCGTATATTAATGGATTATCACCAGAGGAATTATTCTTCCATGCGGTTGGTGGTAGAATTGGTATCATAGATACAGCTGTAAAAACAAGCCAAACAGGTTATATTCAAAGGAGATTAATTAAAGGTTTGGAAGATTTAATAGTTAAATATGATATGACAGTAAGAAATAATAAAAATAAAATAATTCAATTCAAATACGGTAATGATAATTTTGATACAACAAAAGTTGAAAGTCAAACCATTCCTATTGTTGCCATGAGCATCGAAGAAATATATAATCACTTTAATATTTTATATTCAAACAAAAGTAGTGATGAAAATTTATTTGATAAAATATATGATTCAAAAACATTTTCACGAATGAAAAAAGAAAAAACACAAACGAATACAAAATGTAAGGAAATAATTGATTTTATGATTGATATAAGAAAAGAAATAGTTGAAAAAGTATTTTCAAATAAATCAAATAAAAATGTTCGATTACCTATCGCATTTCATCACATTATTAATAATATAAAGGGTCAATTTATGATAAACGAAAATTCAATAGTAAATATAACACCATTAGAAGTATTTAAAATGCTGGATGTGGCATACTCAAAATTAGAATCCATTCATTATGTTAAACCCAACCTATTGTTTAAAGCTATGTATTATTATTATTTATCACCTAAAAATCTATTGGTATTTAAACGCTTTAATAAAAAGGCTGTAGAAACTCTAATAGAAAGTATTGTAATGTATTATAAAAAATCAATTATTTCACCGGGTGAAATGGTTGGTATGATAAGTGCCCAGAGTATTGGTGAACCAACAACACAAATGACACTAAATACATTTCATTTTGCTGGTGTAGCAAGTAAGTCAAATGTTACCAGGGGATTACCTAGGATCGAAGAAATATTATCATTGTCAGAAAATCCTAAAAATCCATCTTGTACAATTTATTTAAATAAAGACGAAGAAACAAATAAAGAACTTGTACAAAATATGATGTATAGAATTGAACATACAAAATTACACGAATTGGTTGATACAATTGAAATTTGTTTTGATCCAGATGATAGCAATACAAATATTCAGAATGATCAATTATTGATTAATAAATTCAAAGAATTTGAAAATGTAATGAATGAATGTAATGAAGAAACAGAAGATGACGACGAGAAATCAAAATGGGTAATTCGAATTGAAATAAATAAGGAAATGTTACTTGATAAAAATATATCTATGGATGATATTCATTTTGCACTGAAAAATGCATATGATGACGAAATCAATTGTATATATTCAGATTATAATAGCGATGAACTGATATTTAGAATACGATTAAATAATATTATAAAAAATTCTAAAAAGAAAAGTACTGGATATTCAAAGATTAATCCACTAGATCAGTCGGATGAAATTTATCTATTGAAAAATTTCCAAGATCACCTATTAAATAAGATTGTTTTGAGAGGTATAAAAAATATTAAAAATGTGACATTAAGAAAAATAACCGATAATGTTGTAGAACATAATGATAAATTTGAAAGTAAGACTATATGGGTAATAGATACAGTTGGAACCAATTTATTAGATTTATTGGGATTGAATTATATTGATAATACAAGAACCATTACAAATGATATTCAAGAAATTTACAAAGTATTAGGACTTGAGGCAGCAAGACAATCTATTATTAATGAAATTTCAGAAGTTATTGAATTTGATAGCACTTATATCGATTATCACCATTTAAGTGTATTATGTGATAGAATGACTTGTAATTTAAAAATGATTTCCATATTTAGACATGGAATTAATAATGACAATATTGGACCAATTGCAAAAGCATCTTTTGAAGAAACACCTGAAATGTTTTTAAGAGCAGCAAGACATGGTGAATTAGATACTATGCGAGGAGTGTCTTCAAATGTAATGTGTGGCCAAGAGGGGTATTTCGGTACTAACGCATTTAAAATATTATTGAATATGCGTGAAATGGCAAAAAGGCAACCAACAATTAAACCTAAGAAAAAAGAGTCTATTGATAAATTACTTGATGGCGATGAATCAGATGATGAATGTAGTAAGGAAAATATAGTTATTAAAAATAATACAGATAATATTAAAGAAAACAATGATAATGATGTAATCGATGACGGTTATGATATGGGGTTTTAATATGTATTTTAACATTTAGAAATCAATAATAATATAATTACAATTTAAAATATTAATTATATTATTAATTAATGAACTTATTTTATATTATCTTAAAACAATTTTTTCCGAAAATAAATATTACAACCGGAGCATTCGTATTAAGTGAATATGTTATACAAAACACTGATTTTATTGATTATTCTTTTATTAATGCGTATGACCGCATTTATATGAATTATATTGATAAAAATATAGATAAAAAACAGTTAATTAAAGAAAAATATAAACTACTATACGATAATATTATAGACAATGTATTTATCCCAATTGAAAAAAAAACTTATTTAATTTCAATATTTTCCCGAGCACAAAAAATTTATTTTTTATTAAATCGATTTGCTTATAAAATCAAAATAAAACGTTTTTTCCAAAGGAAAATTATAGATACGGATTTATTTTTAAATGACCTATCTTTATTTAAACCTGAACAAATTATTTCATTAATAGAAAATAATGTAATATATAAATTTAGAATAACAGATTTAATGCGAATAATTAAAAGTTCTATAATCAATTCAGATGAATTTTATTCTGTACCTAATAATATTAAAAACCCATATACAAATATTAAATTTTCAATTGCAAATTTGTATAATATATATTATTTTATAAAAAAATCATCATTCATAATGCCCGTTTTATTTCATTTATTTTTCCGTGTAAATTTTGATAAAAAACGTTTATTATCTGAATACGAATTAATAATAAATGAAGAAATCATAAGAAATTTTTTAGAAACATCGACTATAAATATTAAATGTCAATATATACTTGATATGTTTCGAAATTATAGAAATGACATATCATTTAAAATAGATCATGGTTTTCCAAATTCAATATTAATTAAAACATTTGAACCGTATTTAAAACATTATATTTATGCATCTTATTCATACAATTTGAATAAAAGACGCAATAATAAAGTGAAGTTACAGTCTAAACTTAAGAAATTTTCGAAATACAATAGATTATTTGGCAAAAAATATAAAATACATAATTCTGTATATAATAATACAAATTTATTGACAATTGATAAAATATTATCGTATATACCAAGTACTGCAAATTATTATGAAAAAGAAGGATGTTATTTTGTCGATACGGTATTAACACAAAAAAAGAATGTTTTTTATAATTTTAATAAAAATATAGAATTATATAAAAATATAGTAAGCAAAACAATTATAGATCATTCATTTACACATCATAACGAAAATGTAGTTATTTCTAATAATAATAATAATAATAATAATAATAATAATAATAATAATAATAATCGACGTTCACCTATTCATGGTGATAATAGCAGTGTAGAGTTGACACACACACAAAGCAATGAAACTACAAATGAAACTAGAGTATATAATTCAACTAATTACCAAACAGATACATTATCGGGTGATATTGATTATATACAAAATGAAATAAATAATATGAACGATATCGATTTAATGTTTAATTTACTTAACATTAATAACAATAGTAATGACAATAGTTCTTCAAGTGAAGAAGATAATAATGTAGCAGGTCGTGTAGCAGGTCGTGTTGAAGAGCATGTTGAAGAGCATGTTGAAGAGCATGTTGAAGAGCATGTTGAAGAGCATCTTGAAGAGCATCTTGAAGAGCAAAATTTTAGTGATACAGAAGATGATATTGATGATTATGATACAGATGAGAATGCATTGGAAATGTTAAACGTTGATTCGGATAGTAACTCAAGTGATATGGATATTGATGAAGATTATAATAATACAACAATTTCTTCAGATTACGTATATGAAAATGAACATTCAATATACTCATATGAAAGACAATATGAATTATATACAAATCATAGAAATACTTATGAAATAAATTGTATTATGAATGAATTAATAACAAATGTTATAAATAATGTTATATATGAAAATGAATACAATAACAATAACAATATAATTATGATTTAATTAATATTAATATAATATAGTATTAATATTAACCAATTATGTTAATTTGATTTTTTTTTTAATTTTTTTAATTTTTTTAATTTTTTTAACCATTTTTT
>Ga0257127_1001459_pt1 | contig 16659 bp, 19 predicted proteins | sample SI060_135mmetaG_FD_190152 | JGI IMG/M metagenome (GOLD analysis project Ga0257127, IMG submission 190152) | Marine microbial communities from Saanich Inlet, British Columbia, Canada - SI060_135m | ecosystem: Environmental > Aquatic > Marine > Inlet | place: Canada: British Columbia | collected... | reverse complement strand
TGGTGGAGGGGTTTCTAGTCTAGTAACGGCAGGTTTGTCGGCTGTTGGATTTGGTGGTGCAGTCGCTTCTGTCGCACCTGTAATCGCTTCTGTTGCAGTTGGTGCTGTCATGTATAAAAAGTTGTTCCACGGGAGGTCTAAGAAAGCTAAAGGAAAACTTTTAGCTACAAAAAGCGACTTACCAGATTCTTATGACAACCTAGCTTCAGACATATATGCAGGATATGCAACCCCCGAAAGCGTTGAAGCAGAATACAATAAAAAGTTAGACGACATTCTAAACGATGAATCAATAGATGAGTCAGCGGCTAGAAAAAAGATAATCGAGCTTTACGAAGATTTTGATACCAATGCTAGACCTTCCATAGATAAAGGTCTTTATCAGTTAGGTAAGACAGAGGGTTCTGGAGCCCTTGACTTCTTAAAGCGTGGTGCGGAAGAGAAAAAGGGAACGCCTATTCTTATCAAGCTCTTGAAACTTAAAGATCAATATGACGCACAGGATCAAATCGCAAAATTGATGGAGGACACAGATGAGGTCTCTGATATGCTTCAGTCTATCTTAACAGGGGAAGAAGAAGTGCCTAAAGGCATTCTTGAGGGTGTTCAACAAAGCTCAGATAAGAAAGCTCACAGGAGGGCAGAGCGAGTCGCAAGTCGCTACTTAGGGCTGTAGGTTAACCCAAAGAGTTTACCGTTTTCGACTCGCTCAATCGCCACTGACTTCATACCCTTGAAGTCGAGGATTTTAGTTTCTAACTCACCGATGTTAAGGCTTGCTGATTGGGCTGATGGCTCTGGATGACATATACGACCCATTCGCTCATATTTGTAGTTCCTTTATATAATCTCTTACATATATTATATAGGAGAGTATCATGGATGTAATCAGAAAAATCGCAACTCTACACATTCAAGCGAAAAGCTATGATCGTATGGTGTACTCCCCTAGACCAATGGGGTCATTTCGGAATGTTCGACAGGACAAGACTATAAGTGCCCTCCAAAAACCAAAGGGTCTTTGGTATGCTTGCGATAAGGATTGGAAAGAGTGGGTGCAAAGTCGGAACCCTAGTTGGGCTTCGGGATACCAACATAAATATTTACTTGAAGTAAATCTTAATCGTATGTGTGTAATACGAAAAAAACAAGAATTATGGATGTTTACAGGGAAGTATGGCATAGAAATAGGTGGGGAAGATGCGATAGATTGGGTTGCTGTCTCAAAAGATTATGATGGTATAGAAATCTGCCCCTTTCAATCGAGTGAGAGACTGAGAGTCCATTGGTACTACCCTTGGGATGTAGGTAGTGGTTGTATTTGGGGTTCGAGTGCCTTTAAAGGTGTTACTGAGGTAGAGAACGATATTAAGGACAATGAGTCTTACCCTTCTTTGGAAGAAGAGGATGATTGGGATGAATGGGAGGATTGGGACTGAGTGTAATAGTCTTTTTATAGATATTCATATAGAGACTCTCAGACAAAGGAAATAAACCATGAGAACTCGTAATAAGATGGCTAGTAGAGTTGCGTACAGATATATGCAAAAAGAAGGTTTTTTAGGTGCTATCTTGGACTTATTTAAAGAACCTGAAAGAGAACAAAAAAACAGACCCAAGTTTGATACCGCATCACTTTGGTTTCATGGTAACCCTATGTATGGGATAGGGTACGCAGAAATACAAAGAAGGCTAGGCATGGGTTCAAAGAACACAGCCATTATTGAACATAATGGTGATAAAATTAAAGTATCAGTGGCAATGAATTTGTATCAGCAAGGAGAGCATAAAAATTCGATGGCAGATCTGTTTGCGGTTGTCACAGCTACTGGTGTAGACAAAAATATCCCTAAGAGAGACATTCAAAAATTCTTAGTTCTTCAAGCTAGAGAAGCGGGTTTAAAAGATAGGCGTAGAGACATCACAAAAGAACCCAAAGGTAAGGAATACTAAGCGTCCACTCGACAGGTTTTTGCTATTAAAGAGGTAGACCCCCGACTACTCCGTATACGAAACCGAGACACATAAGATAGTCTTATGCTTTAAGGCTAACCCCAAACAAACGACCCTCAGACACCTTGTCGATATTAATCGACCTCATCCCTTTCAAATTGAGCGACTTCGTGGCCAGTTCACCGATGATGAGACTAGACCCCGTGTTGAGATTGAAAGTCACACCACAAAGGCTGATTTGTGAGGTGTTTGGCTGATCTTCTAAGACCTCCACAATCGGGTCTTCTTCGATGGTGTCTTGAGGAGCATTTGAGAAAAGATGTCGCATATGGTCTCTAAACACTTTCGGCAGTTCACAACCGTAAAGACCCTTGAGGTGATAGTTCAGTTGATTAATTGAACCGAACCTAGACCACACAAGGTCAGAGTATTCGATAATGGATCTATGGATAAGGGCTTTTTCTTCACACCTGCCTCCCCTTTGTGAAGCAAACTTACGGATAGACTTTAGTGCGTCAACAAAGAGTTCTTCGCTGACTGCACTGTCCTGTTCGTGTTTAACAGTCCAAATGTGCTTTGCATCTACTGGGTTCTTTTGTCCATGATCGAGATCAAGGAACTTCATGGGGTCCAGTAAAATTAGTTTCGCCATTGACGACAATTTCATTCATTTAGCCTTTCTTGATTTTAACACCATATAGGGTGTTATTTTCAATGCGATCAACTTCAAGAGAGATGTCACCATAAATGTGAACATCCCCCTCAAGATGTACCTCACCAATACAGATTACATTATCGTTAGGTGTGAGTTTAAGAGTACCAAGAAGTACATGAGGGTCTACCGATACAGGTTGTTCAACAGGTTGCTCAATCTCCTCTTCGATGATTGGGTTTTGTGCCACATAGTCATCCCAACCCTCTTGAGTAAGGATAGGGGTTAGAGTCTCGTTTTGATCCTGCTCTGTAGTTTCAACCACTGGAGTGGATGTCTTCAAACTCTTAGCCTTTGGCCTACCAGGTTTAGGGAAGTGTTCCTTTACGACCTCTAAAGTTTCAGCAGATAAGTCGTTAATACTTAAACCAAAGATCAATTTTAAAGCGTAATTGAGGTTCGACTTACTATGGAAGTCTCGTAAGTTCGTTCCAAGATAAGCATCTCGCACCCATTGGTCAGCAATCATCTTCACTTGACCTAGACCTAAACTACCATCTTTGAAGGATTTGAAGACTTCGATGAGTTTGAAATAAGGAGACTTGCCATTATTAAGAAAGTGGAGAAGTGCTCTGTTGGCTTTTCTTCCCTCAACTGAGGCCACCCTATTGAACAGGGAACGAACCTCATCAGAACCCTGTTTGGAGTAACTCACCCAAATACGATCCCACTTAGCGATCATCTTCTTTTTCCCTTCTCGTACCCACGGCATACGCTCATAAGCGTCTTTACCGAAAAATATGCCTTCATCTTCCATACCGAGAAGGGGTATGATGTATTTATGTTCCCCTAAAAAGCCCTCCCAAGTCTCATACAGATCTTGTTCTTCTTGATTGGTTTTGATGTCTTTGGTCTTCATCGGTAGCTGATAACAGTGTCGTATATCCATCTCAGCTATCGCTGTTTTGTGTGAGCATTCGATGAACTTGACATTAGATTTACAAGACTCCTGTCTTGCCCAGTTTCTCAAACTGTGGTTGCAGTTGGACTTGAGGACAAGAACCAAGTCAGTTCCAGAAGGGATGTCCTCTCTGCGATCTCCTGATTGATCCCAAGTCTTGTGGTTGCTCACGCTCAAAGTCAATGTTTTCCCGAAGCGTTTATTAAGACGCTCGATGAACTTTGTGGCGAACTTTGGCTCACCACCTATAACAAATGTGTTCTGATTCATGCTACCCCTTTCATGGAGTGCGATGGTTAATGGATAGTGTTGTTATATTATTCGGTCTCTAACCTTGCCCTCACCTCATCATTTTGAACAAACATGAGGGGTATGTATAATGTACTCTGTCGATATAGATAAGGGGTCACAGTTATGTATTATGTTCAGAATAAAGCCACGGGACAGCCACTCTACTACACGCACAAAGGCAAGGTAGAGAAGGTATATTCGCTACGCATTGTGGCAGAAATAGAAGCCGAGAAAGTGGATCAAGAAAACCACTTAAAGACAGTTAGGATTGATGTCGTTGAGTTATCTAAGTCAGCTCGCCTATATATGGAGAACCAAGCTCGAATGTGTGGATTTGTGACCCCTTAAGTATGATATAATATACTCGAAAGGAGTATTATATGTCATACGCTTTAATCTGTGGACTCATTGAGGTGGCTATTATTGTCGCCTTAGTGAAAACTTGGAGGTCATCATGAGAGAGGTAGAAGCAATCAGCTTTTTAGTGGGTATATCCCCGAAGCCCAAGGGGTCTAGCTTTAGCTGGTTAGCAAAGACCCATGATGGGAATCAGATAAGTCTTTATTACGATGTGAGTAGACCTAAAAGGGATCACCATTGGGTAGAGGCTTATGACCCTTCAAAACACTTAGGATTACCTACCAGCCAAGATGGGGTCGTAGGGATCGACATCGTTGACCTACCTAAATACTTCACAAAGTAATAGTCCTTAAATACCCTTTTTTAGAGAGTCATGATAATAAGTTAGGGTACAACACATGAGACTTCTTTTTTCTTTTGTCCTCTTTTTTCTTTTCTCTTGTGGGTCAATCTCGCAGAATAATTCTTCTGTTGATGAGCTTGACCCAAAGGAGATGTTGAGAAAGATAGATTCGCAACCTTTAATAGAAGAGGATCATTGTTAATAGTTTCTTTTTACTCGTTAAGGTTTCCACCAGTCATCAAACGCTCCCCATTCGATCATCTCATATAGATCAGTAGGGATCGACCCGACACAATCATGGTGAAACCACTCTCCATTTTGGCGTATACGCCACTTTTTGAGGTCTTCGTGTAGGTGGGATTCCCTCCACCCTAAACCTTCAAATGAGGCGATAATACGGAGCGTATTTGAGTTCCCTGTTTGAAGTTGCTTGAGTCTCTTCTTAGGGTGTTTAGATCGACCTATCTTTATCATCCCTGTCTTGCTTGACTGGATGAAGTACAGATAGTCGCCCTGCTTCTTTTGCAGTTGCACCCGATTTCTTTTTAGTATTTCTTCTAAGGTCATAGTATCACTCCTCACTATGGTTATAAGAAATCAAAAGAATGGAGTATGCTCTTTTTTTGGCTCTTGACCTTTCAAGTTCCTAGTACCATCGCCAATATATTCATGTGCATAACATACTCTATTGTTGTGCTTTTGCAGAAACTTTTTAGAGTATTTGGAGTCCTTCATTTTTTCATAGTCAAAAAACATTACAGATCCATGAGAGCGTCTAAAGGATCGTCAAACACTTCAGTCTTTTTACCTTTGCTCTTATAAGAGGTGTTCGTTTGGAACTGTAAAGGCATATCGAGGATACGACCATAAGGCCAAGCGATTTGTGCGTCAAACTCTTCAAAGGGGGCTTGGTCACGAGACTTGAGGCATTGGTATTTAACCAAACTGTTCTCACGCTTATCATCACCATACCAACTTGAGATCACAAGATCAGCAGAACGCTCTGCTTCATTTGCATAACTCAAGTGAGTGAGGTTGTAAGACCCACCGTTTTTCTCGGCTGACTTATAACCCTCACGACTGATCTGAAACAGACATAAGACAGGAATACCTTCACCACGATTAAATCCAAGAGATGTCTTTTTAAGATCTCTGATGACCTCATTTAACCGATCCGTAGTGGATGCCACCCACTTACGAGGGGAGACCAATAAAGCATGGTCTACCACCATCATCTTGAAAGGGGCCTTTTGATAAAGTAGCTCGGCTCTAGTACGGATGTTTTCAACTGTGAAGTCAAGAACATCGGGATCGGCAACCTCAATGTGGATTGACCCATAATTTCCTTGTTTCATACCGTTGTCGAGATCTTCAATGACATCTCTCATGTAAGAACGCTCATCTTCTGTAAGTGTTCCCTTTTTGATCTTGTCTGGATCAATACCTGCATCTGTTTGACCCTGCTGTATACCCAAAGCGATACGCTTATCTCGGAACTTAGGGTGCATAGAATGATAGACATAGATGATGCGTCTACATTGAGTATAGTGCATTTCAAGAGAGAAATACAGTGTATCAGTCCCTCCATAGACAGACTGATTGTAAACCCAATTTAAACTTGAGGTAGATTTAAGGTGGCCTGTAAAAGCCGCCATGATGTATAGTTCTTTTCTCTTGAACCCACCGATAGCATTATCAATAATAGATAGCCCTGTTTGTGGGAGGATGTCAGTTTGTTTATTACAAGTGCGTTCATACTCATTCCAAAAGTCTTCACCATCACCTAAGATTTCTCCCCCGATACGAGAGCCAAAGGTAGGGGTGTTTATCTTAGCAATCTCATTGAGTAGGAAGTTCCCCGCATCCCTTGAACCCTTAATGATCTTCTTTGTCCGACCTTCTTTAACCTCAAGCCCTGTACGAGCGATGACTTTAGCGTCAGCCATAACAGAAGCTAACTTAGTCATCCGACCTTCTTCAACTCGTCTTTCGATTAGGGATACAAAGTCACCTCGATAAGAGACTGGTCGGTTAGCGATCTGTTGAATACGATCTGCTTCATCAAAGGATTGATTCTCTTCAAAGTATTCTCTAACTCCCTGTTGCGAAGGTAGATGTCCATGCTTGAGAGTGAAGTCCTCAACATACTCGAACACATTGACTTCTGAGGGTAAGTCAAAGCGTAGCACTGACTCTTTAAGGGCACAGTAGTTTTGAAACATGAGCTTAGGGTCATCACCTCTTGGCTCATCTGGGAGTATGCTTCTTAAAATATCACTCATAGTTTCACTCGCTTATGTTGCCCCATATTAGATACGCTTTTCTTTGAAGTTCGGGTACGACTTGAGGAAGTATTTTCATTAAGGTTTATACGATCCCAAGGGTGAATCGTGTCCTCTAATAATTGACTCCATGCAATATGCCCTTCCTCAAGTGGTTTGTCGGGATCAATGATAAGCCAAGTAGGTTTCTTCAAATGTTCTCGAATCTCAATCGTTTCAACAACGACCTCAGACATAGCCGCATTTCGTGCTACTTTTGTACCAAGCCTTATCACCATGAGATACGGTGCTTCAGCAAGGTCATCCAAAGAGTAAACTTTTAAGTCTCTCTGAAAGTCTGGGTCTGCAATGTCTTTCCCTTGAATCATCATAGACCCTAGCCATGCTGACATAAGCGTGTGATCCCCAATGACTTTGACAAAGAGATTAGGATTCCTAAGATTTCCTAACGCAGATCTAAGATGTAATCTCAACTGATCTGTAGTGGCTGTGATGACAAGGTTCTTAGAAACCTTACCGTTAAGCATAGAACGCTTGCGAATGGGAGCTACGCTTAAATGTGTCCATGCCCTCTCTGCTTGTTCATCTAGGGCTTTATCAATAACACAATCGCATTGGATAGCTTGAGGCATACCCATGTGTCCATTATCTTTTTGTGTGTAGCCTACACCACCACATTTTTTACATTTATCCATAATGACTCCTTTGCTACACCTTATATGAATAAGAGATCAATAAAGAACAGATTTATGCTTAATTTTAGGCTATATTCCGAAGAAGTTATCTTGATTCCATTTAGGTTCTTTGGCTTTTCCCTTAGCCCAAATGAAAATAGGTTCTGCTCTAGGGAGTGTATTACTATCACGAAAACTACCTGGCCTTTTATTGATCTCGTACCCTACGACACCCTCAAAGGTCGCACCTAATGTTCCCATGTAGTCAACTAAATCGTTTGTGGTTGATAAAGTGTTGCTATCACATATGTTAATGGCAATACGACCACCCTCAACTAACCCTTGATATATTACATTCAAGGTTTTGAATAGGAAGTCCTCTTTCCAAGATTCTTCTTGAGTATATCTGAACATACTTTGAGTATGTTCCTCTGTGTATATCTCTGTATCAAAGTAAGGGGGGTGAAGTGAACACAAAATCGTATTCAAGGTTGTTGTACTCGACATCTTCTGCGGGAGAGCAAATGAACCTAGTCTTTTTTTCGTGGTTGTAGAAATCGACTATCTGTTGATAAGGTTCATGTAATTTAGTGTTGGGATCAATGCCGATATAAGATTCAGCATTTGAAGTCAAGAAGCCAACTAACCTATCTCCCCACCCTGCACTAAAATCTAAGACTTTCTTTGCTCCAAAGAAGTTGTATAAGTCTTTTGCTATTCTAGGTCGAAACTGCGTTACCATTTGACCACTCAGTCGTGCCGCTCTTAATATTGTTTTCTCATTGATCTTATCTTCTAAGTAAGTACAACGAAGCAATAATCTTACGCTCTCGTTGTCTGCTCGACCATGAGTTTGTATGTATTCCCATACCTTTATGACCGAACCTAGAGTGTGTTTTCTTGCTTTCTGAACAGCATTCAAGCGTACTTTCTGTGTGAATAAATCAGATAGTGAGTTTCCAGAGTATCCTGCTGTTGGGAACATTAGATACTCGCCACGATACTTTTTATCTCCTATCAAGAGCAGGTTATTACCCCATTCTTCATTCGTGTAATTAAACTTACTGGTTTTAAGTTTGAAAAACTTATTTTTTTGGTCAATCTCTTTGTATGGGAAATAAGGGAAAGGTATCTTTTCTTGACTTATTAGTTTACAAATGTGGGTGAAGAACTCTTCTTTGGTGAACTTTTCTTTTATCTCTGAGAAATCAATCGCACTGAGTTTTAAGACTTCACCACAAAGCCATTCATAATCCTCTATCTTTGTCCGTTCTTTTTTTGGTATCTCAAAAAACATACTAAACCCCAAAAAAGTTGTCTTGGTTATACTTGGGTGAGGGTGCTTCCCCTTTAGACCAAATGAAAATAGGCTCACCTCTTTGATCTTGGTTGCCCCTACTCACATTCCCCTTTGAGTTGAGTGGGCGACTCGCAATCTCAAATCCGAGGACTCCTTCATAAGTAGCACCTAACGAGTCCATGTGTTCAATCAAAGTCTTGCAGACTTTAAATAATCTATGGTCGCATATATTGATAGCAATACGACCACCATCAACTAATCCTTCATATACCCTGTTTACTGTTTCAAATAAGAAATCGTTCAACCAATCGTCTATCTTTGTCTCTTTCTTTGCAGACTGAGTATCTTCATTCGTATAGACTTCCAAGTTAAAATAAGGGGGAGATGTGAAAACAAAATCGTAATCGAGATTTGAGTAGTCAACTCTTTCTGCGGGACTACAGATGAACTTTGTTTCTTTGTCTCTATTATTATCTTCTACGATTTTACGATAAGGTTCATGTAACTTAGTGTTAGGGTCAATCCCTATGTAAGACTCTGCATTGGAAGCCAAGAATCCTACAAGTCGATCACCCCACCCTGCACTAAAGTCTAATACTTTTTTAGCACCAAAGAAATCATAGACTCCTTTTGCTACAGAGGGTTTGAACTGATTTACTAAAGTACCGCTCAATCTTGCACCACTCATAAGTGCCTTATTATCGAGACATTTATCGGCAAAGTACACGATGTTAATCGCTAAACAATCTGGTTCGCCTTTCCTTAATCTATCCCATGCTTTAGCATATGATGTAGGTCGTGCGGTGTACCATGCTACTGACCTTACTCTCTGTGTATGTGTATTAGAGACTTTTTTACCTGTAGGGTTTTGGTTCTTAAAGAACACATACTGACCTTTGAACAATAAAGGTATATCCTCTACACGATCCGTGTTCCATTCTTCTTCTCTAGGTATGTACTTTGTGGCACATAGCTTCCTAAACTCCGTATTTATCTCTGCTTTAGTATATTCATGGAAAGGAGTAGATGGTTGTATCTCGACTATAAGCTTTCGTAAGTAAGCTACAATTTCTTTGCGTTCGTAGTTAGACTTGATTTCTGCCCATTCAGTGTGTTCAACATAAAGCCGACCATCTCTTACCCAAGAGTATTCTTTGAGAGACTTCTTTTTTTTTTCGTAATCAAAAAACATTCACTTGACCTTAATGATGTCTCTAGCGTCATCTAATAACCCATCAAAGAGATCAGCAATCTCGGATTGACCAACCTCAAGGATAGAGTCTTCTTCCCCATCCTCTTTTAGACGCTTACCTAAGACAGCTTCAATCAAACCCATCTTAGCCTTTAGGGTTTTCATTACACGCTCATCAATGGTCTTAGGAGCACATATATGATAACTGAATACCTTCTCGTGAATTGATCCAATACGAATCATACGACCAATGATCTGCAAGTAATCTCCAGCACTCCAAGGGGTGTCATAAAAGACAACCGCTTTAGCGAGTTGGAGATTAATACCTTCAGCCGCCGCCATTGTAATGAGACAAACTTTAGTCTCATCCTTCTCATCTTGAAATGCCTTTTGACTAGCCATACGCTGATTACCATTCTCTGTACCAGTGATACGAACGGTTTTAATCTTCTTTGCTTCTAGTTCTGCCTCAAGAATATCTATCATGCCCCTAAATCGAGAGAAGATAATCACTTTTTCACCGTTAAGTTCATTATCTAAAACATCAAGTAGAGTCTCTAGTTTACCTGATTCCCCATCGCAGTCGATAAGTGCAGGGTGGTTTACAATTTGCTGACAAACTGTAACTGCTGTGAGTTTCGTGACTTCTCGCTCCATCACCTCGCCAGTTTCGGGGTCGGTGTATTCAAGTAGACCTTGTAGGGCTTCGGCATACTTATTCTTTTGAGGTTTACTCAAATCACAGTGGATGACTTTAGTTGTCAGTGGGGGTAACTCTTTAGCGACTTCATGTTTTGGTCTACCTAAAAAGTAAGGATCAATGTGTTCACGAAAGGCTTCTATATCACGCTTACGGTGTCCAACCACAATCTTAATACGCCTACGAGAACCTGGTATTGTTTGATCTCTAGTGATACAATACTCACGCATAAAGTTAGTTTTATTCCCAAAGATATGGGGGACAGTCACCTTATAAATAGCCCATGCTTCCATGAGTCTATTCTTAATGATGGTTGCAGATAAAGACCATACACGCTCTGCTGAACCTGCAAGGTGTAGACAGACTTGGTGAACTTGAGCACGATCATTTTTAAAAGCAGTCGCTTCATCGAAGACCATTACATGACCCGTCATGCTTTGGAGGTATTGAAAGTCATTTACTGCTGTCCTATATCCCATGACCATAGCTTTTGGTCCCACAAATTCTTTAAACTCGGCATGGATTTTCGCTCTTTTCTTTTTAGTTCCCAAGCATTTGAAGATTGTCACACCTGTAGTGAACTTATCGAACTCGGATTCCCATTGACCAACAGCACTCTTAGTCGTGCAGATGATTGCTGGTATATCGGGTCGTTTTTCCCATAAATAAGCGAGTGTTGCGATTACTTGTAGGGTTTTCCCAAGTCCTGTATCATCACCTAGAACGAATCGAGGCATCGCTAAAAGGTGAAGTACTCCCTGTATCTGATACTGTCTTAGTTTTAACTCCATACCATTAGGCATATGTGTATTAAGCATCTTACAAGCAGGTGGGGTAAGATCTTCTTTGACTCGGATCTCTCTGAGTTTTTCAATCGTAGCGAGTAGTTTCTTATTGTCCATATGAGTACACCCCTCCTTTATGAGTGTGGAATGTACCTTATATGATTTCACCCATCAAATAAGTGTCTAAGCAATCTTGTATATTCTACATTGAACTCGACATTATGAAGCGTTAAAAACTCAACACGAATAGTACGGATCGGAATGTCGCCCGATGCCACCCATACTTTTGACCAAACCTGACTTGACCAATAAATGTGGCAATACTTACAAATCTTATAGAGCGACTTATAGGCCACTTTTTCCTCTTGATAAGTTATGTCCTTTACCTTTTCCTCATGATGAAGCAGACCAGAAATCTTACCTAATATGCGAGCTTCGGTAGATATTTTGAACATATAGGAGGGAAACTTACCGTAAGTTAGCATATACCACACAAGCTGTTCTTCACGCTCTGTGGTCGTGTTCGCTTTAATAATCTTAGTGATGTGTTGAAGCCCCTTGCTCACAAGTTGGTCGAGTTTACCACTGATCCTAAGCGTTCTTCTTCTAATCTCTTGTTGTTCCTTCTTTGTCCACTCGGCTTTTTTCTTACGACTTGGAAAATAATCGTCCTTCTCTTTTTTACAGTGAGGCGATCCTGGCTTCTTATACTTGCAGTAAATCGACCACGCCACAGCCCATGCCTTACCCTCATCTTTATCTTTTTGCTTCTCCATGATTTCCTCTACTTTATCATGGACATAAGCAGGAACATTCTTGTTCCTCTCTTTGTTGTCGCCTTCTCGTTCAGCGTGACGCATGGGAGAGAAAGACGAATACCCACCATAAGATTTCTCATTTGATGTAAATGACATATACACAACCTCGAATGACTTTAATAGTTTGTTTATAGTCGGGATATAAATGAATAACAAAACTTTCCCTTAGCTCTCATGTCAATCTAGGAGGACATTATGCCAGCAAATAATAAAGATATGAACCCACAAGCAGGTATCGCAGGTACTTCTGCCCTGTATAAGTTCAATTCATCCCCAAACACTCGTGCCGTTGTTTCTCAAAAGTGTCGTATTCTCACACCTGCTTATGGAAGTACAGATGGACTTCTATATCAGATCGGTGTGGTTGCTTCATTCTCAATCTCTGGATCTTCAAGAGGTGCAGAACCATATCGTGGTGTAGGTTTCGGGGATCAGATTGCTGAACTCGTACCTGGTGTTTCAGACCCTCACAGTGCTTCATTTGTTCGTACCCTTCTTTATCTCTCAAATGCTCACCAAGCATTTGGTTTTGCAGGTGGTGTTGATGGACCCGTTCGTACTTTACAACATCACAGATGGCCTTTCGACATTGAGCAACAGCTTGTGTTCTCAACTCTTGCTGACACCGAAGCACCTACTACTGCCCCACCAGGTCTTGTTGATGTTGATTTCTCATCGCAAAATGCGACAGGAGGATTGAATTCAAATAATGCATTAGAAGATGGTGTTGCACCTAATGCCGATGGTGAACCTGGTTCTGCAGGTTCTCAGAAGCACAAAGCCCTCATCACTTATTGTGAGGGTTGTTGGATCACTTCGATGGATCATGGTGAGATGTCAGCCGATGGTGGCATCATTCAGCAGAATATCGAAGCTCAGATCACAGATGTGCATGACCTATACTCTACCTATGGTGAGTTCATGGCTACTGGTAATGATCCAACACTTGGTCAGAACAGTTCACTCCTGTACAATGAGAAAGCGGCTACTGCTACGGGTCGTTCAGCAGGTGCGTCTGCTTCAGGTGTAGCTCCAGCACCTGAAGCACCTGCATAATCTTTAGCCTAACATGGTACTATGAGGGTAGCCGTACCCTCTACAAATAAACGGACAGGATGAAAATAAAATGACAATCAATTTATCACAACTCAAAGAGTTGATGTCTCCTCTTACTCGGCTTTGTCAAAGAGAAAGAGAAGTAGACCTTAAAGGTATTAAGGTCTTCATCAAACACCTCACTCCAAAAGAGGAGCTTGAGGTACAGAAAATGTTGCCCGAACTTGAGGGTTCATCTGCGATTGAGTTTGCCGATGTGTTTCGTAGAGAGACACTTGCGAGGTCTATCATTCAAGTAGGTGATCTCGATTTGCGTGGACTAAAAGAAATCGAGACAGGCGAAACGCTACCTAATGGAAAAGCAGTTAAGGTTTCCAAAGAAGAAGCTGTTGTTCAAGTAATGGACAGTTGGTCTAAGTATGTACTAGCGAAGTTGTTTGAACAATATGGGCTTTTATCTGAGGAAATTGAAAAGGGGTTAGATGAGAGTTTAAAGATTAACATTGAGGACACAGAATCCGAAAAGGAGATTTTGAAAGAACGCCTAGATAATCTTGATGTTGCTCAAAAGTTAGAAAATCTTGAAGACAATGAAAAAGAAGTACCATGAAGCCTTATACGACTACATTAAGACGGGTGGTCAAGGCTTAGTAGTCTCTGTTAAAAAAGGGTATGTACTTCGCTTTAGGTTGCCTTTGCTCGAAGATGTACTTCGTAGTGATGATTACGCACACTATGAAGTGCAGAAAAGTTCCTTTCTCTTGGCCAGGACTTTGCAATCTATTGGAGGTTTTGATGTGCCTAAAGAGGAGTGCTTTGAGGTATTAAAACACTTTATGTCTTGCCCTCGATTCACCTCAAGGGTGATGCGATATTACTGGTGCTGTATAAGAGAGTCCCAATCTTTTGCGAGTTTCTTTGAAGCATTTTGCTATTCCCAAAAATCTCGTGTGCTATGGGAAGAGTGGAAGCAATCCTCAAGGTTCGGGATCTCCTTCACGGCACAGAATTTCCCTTTGACAGACCTACAAAAAAGTTGGATCTCCTATAATGAAGCTGAAGATCAGAAGGCCAAGATGGAGGAGGAGTGGGGTAGGGCATTCTTTATAGGGTCAGCAATGAACCCAAAAGGTGTTCAAAAGGCACAAAGAGATTGGGAAGCAAGAAAGAAAAAAGAGGATGAGTATCGTAGTCGGTTACTCGAAGAAGCCCAAAAAGGTGATTTGAGCGAGGAGAAAAAAGAAGCGATTAAAGCCGATAAATCTGTAGAAGATTTGCAGGGCGAGTATTGGGATTGGATTGAAGGTAAAGAGGATGATCACGATAAGGCGGTGAAGGAATACAAAGATCAAGTGATGAAACATATCGAGGAGAGAAAAGGATTTATTAGTAGGCAGTCACAAGAAGCCCGTGAGATGGCGATGCGAGTGCAAGAGATGAATAGTTTATCTATGAGTTCACCTATTAGAGCATATACAGATGAAGAGGTGGCTAAGATGACTCAAGGAAGAGAACGAAGCACGATTAACTTTGATGAGGGTCAAGAATACTCTGAACACCTTTCCAAGAGATACTTTAAGTCACAACAAGTTCCAGGTGGCAAAATGCCTTCTTTGCAAGAGCAGATTGCGAACAGACCTTTACCGAAGTTAGAGAGGTAAGATCATGGCTAACACAACAGAGTTATTAGACATTTTTTCAACAGTCATGAAAGAGATCAACGAGTCGGGTCAGTCTGACATATTAAAGGGGTCAATCGGGTCGATTAAAGATCTACAGTCGGTTCTTATGGAACAAGACAAACTCATCGACAAGACGCTTAGGGCTGGGAATGAACAAGTGGCTATGCGTATCATCAAGCGAGCCAAAGAAGCTCAACAGGCACAGGTGGAGGCGACTGATAATCTTAGAGAAGCAAAAGAAAAACTCCTCAAATTAGATCAAGAGGGTAATACAAAAGCGAGTGAGGCACAGCTCAAGACGATCTCTAAAATCAATCAAGAAATAAGCAGGTTGGCTAGAGAATCCAAACAGATGCAGAAGAATGCCGCTGAGTTTGGTAAGGGGGCTGAGTATAGTCTTGAAAAATACAGTCGGGTGCTAGAGAACCGAGAAGATCGTATCAAAGATCTTGGTAAAACAGGTGCTCTGATTGAAGAAAAGTTCTCGAACAGGTTTGAGGGAGCAGTTACTTCGTTCACATCGGGTGTTGGGAATCTTGAGAGTTTCGGAGATACTTTTACAGGGGGGCTTAAGTTATTAGGGGCGTACTTAATGGTAAAAAAAGGTGAACAAGAAGACAAAGTGGGAGATGCGGGCTTGGCTAATATGCTCGGTGGATTGTCTAAAGTATTAAGTACGGTTGCTGTTATAGGTGGCTCTATCATGATGCTCGTAAAGCTCTTTCAGTTCGTAGAGGGAACTGTAATTGAAGCAAATAAAGCTCTCTTAGATGGGGGGGTAGCGATTAACGATATTAACTTAGGGACAGGAGACACACAGAAAAATCTTGAGAAAGTAAGAGACACCTTTAGAGATCCAGACTTTGCCAACGCTATGGGCATACCCCTTGAAGATACTATGGCTCTTGTGGCTGGATTCAATAACTTGAATATGGGTATCAAACAGTTTGGGGGTGGTGCAGAAGGCATGGATAAGATGAAAGATGCCATGAAGTCAGCTAGAGGTATGGCTTACGGTCTTGGTATCTCAATGGACGAAGCCCAAACATACATGGCTAAGTTTACGCATGACTTAGGGGTGTCCGCTAAAGACGGCTCTATTATAGCTAAAATGACAGGAGACTTTGCAAGCATTAGAGACATGGCTCTCCAATCAAGCTACTCCACAGGGAACTTCTTCAAAAAGGTAACAGAACTCACTGACCAACTTGAGAACATGAACTACAGAACAAAGGAAGCAGGTACTCTAGTTCTTAGGTTCGCTTCTGTTCTTGGTAAGAGTGGGCTAGATAAAGCTCTACAATCTCTGTTCTCTGGGTTCAGGAGTGAGGGATATCTTGAACAAATGAAGCGTAATATGCTGTCTAAGTCAAAGGAAGTCAAAAAGGCTTTAAAGGTGGAAGCGATTAAGTTTGGGAAATCTTTCGGGGAATCTTTCGGTGGGGAAGGCGGGAAAGGGGGGATGATGCAAAAACTTATGGCTGATCAAAAGGTGAACGATCAAGCTGGACTCATCAAAAAGTTAGCAAACATGGATGAGAAGGGAAGACAGGACTTATTTACGGAGATGAAAAAACAAGGTGCTGAAGCAGGTATTAACACTGAAGAAT
>Ga0257127_1001457_pt1 | contig 16671 bp, 12 predicted proteins | sample SI060_135mmetaG_FD_190152 | JGI IMG/M metagenome (GOLD analysis project Ga0257127, IMG submission 190152) | Marine microbial communities from Saanich Inlet, British Columbia, Canada - SI060_135m | ecosystem: Environmental > Aquatic > Marine > Inlet | place: Canada: British Columbia | collected... | reverse complement strand
CTGAGCCATAAGTGGCAGTTGCAATTAGACATCCACCAAACATGTCATCTGATATACACTGGTCATTTTCTTCATGAGTTCCAGTACCACATGTTAAGTTACTATTTTTGGATGAATTAGGAGAATAAGATGATGAAGATGTTTGTTTTGGCGGAGGTGATTTTACAGTAAATTTTTCCATATCGTTGGATTTTTTGTAAATTATTGCTTTGTTACTGGAACTAGTTGTTTGTGGAAATTCAGCTGCAATATTATGGGTTCCAGATTTTGTATAGATATCTTGAGACCACTGATTAGAACTTATTTTTGTCTTGTACATACCGTCAACGTTAATTGAAATGGATTGGGATGTAATTTGGCTTCCTGAACTATCTGTTACTGTTGGATTTACTTTGACATATCCTATTTTTGAACCATCTTTAACACTAATGGATAAATTTGTGGTGATAAATTTCTCTAATAATATTTTTTCAGATATTATAGATTTAATTTCAATTCCAAGTTTTTCTTCAAGAATTGTGTATTCAGTAATGTATAAATTGATTTTTCCCCCAAAATTCAAGATTACCCCCATTGGAAATGAAACAGTGATAGAATCGTAACTTCCAATTTGATTATTTGTGCTAATAGTGAATCTTTGTGTGGTCATTGAATTAATTTCAGCAGGTTTTGTAATTGTTGTACTTCCAGGTCCACTAATTTGTGGCAATACGACCAGAGTGGGTTTTACAAAAATTTGACCTACAAAAGTACCCGGAATAGGCATTGTATTTGTAGTACCCAAGGGAATATCTCTTGTTATTGATTCTTGATAATTTCCATTATGATAAAAAGAAGTTGTAAGGGTTCCACGTTTTGGAGATAGTGAAATATAATCAGATTGTCCAGATTGTATTTTATTGGGTTTTATTATTTCAAAATCTAAATCATATTTCATTACTGCACTAATTGTTCCAACGACTGGAATGTCTACTGAAAAAACTTCTTCAGATACAGATACTGAATGAGTTTTCAATATTTGACCATCTACAAATGTTGGAATCATCAATAAGAATACAATTACTGGAATGAATAATAAAAAATTCATCTAACTCAAATCTTTTTTCATATCATCAAATTCTTCTTTAGATATCTCGCCTTTAGCATATCTTTTCTCAAGAATATCTAATGCATCATCAGGTATTTCTCTTTCATAGTGTATTTCTTTTTGACCTCTAGATGATACAGATCCTGTAATAAGCAAAATAATTCCAATTAGACCTGAACCATACACACCATATGACATCAGTTTAACTTGTTGACATCCTTGTTGACCACTAGCACTGAATAATTGACCTAGTTGTCCCAAACCGGACTTGCATATATCATCAACTTGAACAATGGTGTACCCATCACTAACAGGATACACAAAACCAACACCTGCAATAATTAGAAAAAATATTCCTATTCCTATTGCAGCCCCGTTTGCCATGTATGTTTTGAATTTTTATATGAACTTAAGCCTATTGTCTATTCTCAAAAGCATATTAGCATATGATTTTCATAACTCCTATCTTTGAACGGTAAAACTGGGATTGGTATAGGAATAGGTGCAGGGGCAGTAATGATGTTAGTTATGATAATAGTTTTAGTGACAGTGGTTTTTCCTAATGATATCACAATACCTGATTTAACTGAACAATCATCTACACAGTCAAAAACCATTCAAACTATACAAGAACGTGCAGATCAAAGACTAGAAGAAAAGAAAAAGGAAATTGGATGGGGTGTGGATACAACACAAAATAATCTGAATTCTGCAGAGATTAAAAATCAAGAATTAGAAAAACTGCTTGCAGAGCAAGAAAGACAGAACAAGTATGAACTAGAACTACAAAAAATGCGCAATGATGCAGAACAACAAAGAATCATTGAAGAGCAAGAAGCCGAATTGTTTAGACAGCAATTAGAACTAGAACAGAAAAAAGTAGAATTAGAACGACAGGCATTAGAAACAAAGAAGGGTGAAATTGAAGCACTTGCTAGAATAAATCCTGTTGTAAGTGGTATTGTGAAAGGCACTTTGAATATTTATTTTGCACCTGTACCAAATTATGCTTCAGAAGGAGTTCGTGAATCAGTTCAATTACTTTCAAATGGGTTGGATGGTATCGAAATGCATCAAATGACGATTAGAGTAGTTTCTAATCCAAATAATGCAGACATCACGGTTGGTTGGTTGAAAGATTTTGGTTCCACAGTTTTAGGTCATGCTATTTTCAAGTCAGTAGTTGAAGTAGGGTTAGGTGAAGGGAATTGTTTTGGAGATTGGCAGGCGTATAATGCACTAACTGTGAATAAAATATTATGGCATGAATTGGGACATTCGTTTGGATATAACCATAGTGTCAAAGCTAGCAACATAATGTATTCTACAATAGAATCTCAATTTACAATGGATGTAGACAAGTCTATTGATCTTGATGAAGGCGACTACTATACAATGCCATTTTGTAAATCTGGCAGTATGAATTATTATCTAACATCAGATAGTCAATCCAACGGATTCCATGCTTACGTATTAACTAGTACAACTACTCCTACTCAGTTTCTTAATGGAGGTGGACAGTATTATCCAAGTTGTAGTACCGAAGAAGCTATGTCATCATTTGGTAAAACATGTAAAGTAGGGAATGGGGATAAATTAGTAATTTACAATCGTAACGACATACTCAAATTTAGTGCAATTACAGTGAATGTACAAGTAGTAGATCTTAATGTGATGCCACAACCAGATTTTGTTTGGGATTCAGATGCTTTTGAATATGATTTAATGTGGCTATCAGAAGTGTATGATCTATTTCATTAATTTCTAATTATCGAGTTATTTACTATTGGTTTCATTCTCTTCAATTTCATTGCTCAATTCTAATTAATCCATTTTCAATTAACCATTCTGTTGATTGTAAAAAGTCATTTTCACTGATCAACCCTTGTCCCCACCAACCTGCATTGTTTTTTACCCATGCTGGAATCTCTTTTGGAGTAAAAGATTTCACATCTACAGGCTCAACATTGATGATTTTTTCTTTGATTAAAAATTCCAATCCCAGAGTAAAAGAATCATCATCAATATTTCCCTCAGACCACCATTTAGCATTATTTTGTATCCAAGATGGTATTACTGTAGTTGATGGAATTTGTGGAGTGAGTGTGGTTTTTGGAACATTTGAAATAATTTGTTTATCCTTTTTATCATCACTCTCTACATCATAATTAATTATTATTTCTTCAATAGTTTTTCCTTCAAAATTACTTAGTGTAAAGTATAGTGAACATTCAGAAGGTTTTCCATCAGGTAATTGATAAAATGAAAATGTTTTTTTCTGTCCAGGGATAAATTGAAAATCTTTTTTGATAATTTCTTTTTTCTTTGGGCATTCATTATCCACAGTTATTCTTGTGGATGAAAGAGAATCATAGTTTTTACTAAAATAAGCAGTTATAGTATAATTATTATTTTTTGATTCAACACTAATATTTTCAAGGAATTTTCCAGATATTGCATTTGCCGGAGGTTTTTCTTCTACTTCAGGGATTATAGTTTCACTGTAATTGATTATTGGTTTACCTACAAAGAAATAAAAATTCATGTCAGTATCAGTATGCTCAAGATAACTTGCTTCAACTTCAAACCAACCTTTTTGTGATTTTTCATCAAATACCATAGGTAATTCAAATAATCCTGTCTTTGTTGGTGTAAGTTTGTGGGCTACAAATCCATCCGAGGATTTGATGGTAACATAAACGGGTATTCCTTTAAGAAAAATATCTTCTTTAATTTGGCCTGTAATCTTTACTATTTTTGAATCATATTTTGAAACAAGTATGTTTTGTTCTGTGATTTGTATTGAATCAATAGGTTTGATTGGGATTATTGGTACAGGTCTTGGAATAGGTATAGGGGATGGTGTAGGAATTCCAGGTGCAGGGATTGTAGAGAATGCATAGAACCCATCTGCACCATACATTGAACGAACTTTGAGAATATCCGTATCCATAATATCCATTTTTGAAGTATCACGGTTAGTTGTAGGAATCATAATTGATGGGGAGAAAACCTTACCTGAATACCATTTTTCATTTAATTCATTGTCATCAGAAACATAATGTCCCAACCCAATAGAGTGACCTATTTCATGAATCAATATATTGAAAATTCTTCCAAGATCTATATTCCTAAATGCTACATCTATGGAATTGGTTCCAGAATAAAATGTCCCAAGTACGGTGAATCCAGGTGTGTCACTTTTTCTATCACTTTTTTCTATAAAATTAATTGTGATATCACAACCTGCAGTGCTTCCTTCTGAAGATATTACTCTAGAGTTTATTGCCCATAATTCTGGATTTATTTTTTCATAATTTTGTAATTTGTCATTCCATTTTGAAACTCCACTAGTTGCTATTTGTATTAAATTTCCTCTCTCTGTTGCAGTGAGTCCTGACGGTGAAACTATACAATATGTTGGAAGATTTTCTAGTCTATGAGTGATTGTAGGATATGAAATTACACCATAAACTGTTTCAAAATTTTCAATAATTAGAAATACGGAAACAAGTGCTATTGCGATAATTACTATTGGTTTCATTTGATTATTTTCCAGTTATCTTTGAATTTTGTATAACTATCTTTTTGAATCCATCCATGTTTGTTAACTGTGAATTGTTTTGGTTTGCCAATGTATATTTCAGGATTTGAATATACATTTGTACAAATAATTATAATATCATTCATCAACCAACTATCCATTTTTCCAGGATTGATGTGGTTGTGTTTTGATAATGCTTTCACTTGGATTTTGTACATTTTTTTTCCATCTTGAGAATAAATGAATAGATCTGGACCTTTAGAATTTCTAGAAGTTGGCAAAACATTCCAACCTCTTTTAGCTAGCTGATATGATGCATAAAACAAACCTGCGTTACCAGTTATTTGTTTGGAATTTTCTTTTTCACTCATTTTCTAATTCTAATTATTGCAAAAATTGGAATTCCAACATACATTCCAACATTTAACAAAATCAAACTAATTCCATAACCTAATACTGAACTTTCTGAATCCATATCAACATAATTTAGAATCGATAAACTGGTAATCATAGGAGTAATTACAAGTTTCACTATTTCTTTGAATACGTGGTTTTCTCGTTCATAATCTGCAATTATCGGACTAAAGGAGTAGTAGATTCCATTGAATGAATTGATGAAATTGGTGCCTGATTCAGTAGATAGTAATGAGTTATCTCGTAATTCTCGTAACTTTTGAACTTCTGGGGCCAATTCAGAACCATATGTAGCAGTAGCAATTAGACAGCCACCACCACTAGATGATTTTGTATCAGATGTTTTTTCAGTTGATTGTTGTGTACTTTGAGTAATTGTTTTAGTTTGAGTAATTGTTTGGCCGTCTTGTTTTGAATTAGCTACAACATCATAACTTCCAGCAGTTCCTGATTCAGGGATTTTAAATTTTAGAGAAAATACTCCACCATCACCAAGTGTAACAGTTCTAATTAGAATAGTTTCCCCGTTGGGGTCTTTGATTTCTAATGCAACAAAGTCTCCTACAACACCATTTTCTACATTACCATTAATCTCTACAGTATCTCCACCTGCAAATTGTTCTTTGTTTGTGTTTATTGTTATAGTATCAGAAAAGGATAGAGGAATTGCAGATACCAATAGTAATGCTGTTAAAAATAATATGCTCTTCATTGAATTCTCACCTGTGATGATGATTCACCAGTTAGTGGAACCCCACCTTGACTTGGCCAATCAGAAAATACATTTGCATAGATATCACCTGTTCCAAATTCTGCATCATTTGGAATAAAAAATGATAAAGTCATTTCTGATTGTCCTGAACTAAGTGTTGTTTTAAATGAACCAATTCCTAAACTAGTCAAATCTGAATCAAACAAATTAATTGTAACAAGAGAACTTGCACTAGAATCAGAACTTAACACTATTTTTGCAAATCCTAGTTTACCTTTTGTAAAGGATGAAACAACATTGCCTTGTTGATCAGTTGGTTGTAATGATACAATACTAATTCTAGCAGTAGTTGATTTTACAGTAAATGATGTAGAGTCTGAAACTTTGTTTCCAGAAATTGTTGCAGTTGAATCTATTCGGTATGAACCGTTTTGAGAAGATTCAGGCAATTTGAATTGCAATGAACCACTTCCACTAGAATCAGTTGATACGGAACGAGATACAACACTATCTTGATTTGGTCCAATTACACTAATGGCAACATTGGTGCTTTTTGATGCAGAGACTTTGACTGTCACCAAGTCACTAGGACTATACTGAGAGTTAGATACAGAGACTGAAATTGAGCCTGAAGGGGTTGGGGTAGGTGTTGGGGTCGGAGTAGGTGTTGGGGTTGTTGGAATAGTTGGGGCTTCAATAGTTACACCACTTCTGGTAATAGCTACTTTACCTTCCATCCATGGATGTACCATGCAAAAATAATTGTAAGTACCGTCGTCAGTAAATCTATGAGAAAATGAACCACCGCTCATAAACAAACCACTATCAAATTCACCATCAGGACCATGACCTGGACTTCCACTAGTTACAGTGTGAGCTGCAGAATCTGAATTAAACCAAGTAATTGTAGAATACTTTCCAGCTGAGAATGTTCGTGGTTCATAGCATGTATTAGATTCTTCACAACCTGGAGCTCCAGTTCCACTAGGAATTACAATATTTGTTCCAGAAGGGACAGGTAATGCAGGAATATTTTGAGGGGGCGTGTTAGTAGGGGGAATGTATTGAGGAGAATTGTAGGGTTTCATTCCACCTATTACATAAGTACCAATAATTTCAATTTCTTTGGCTCCGGCTTGGAATGGTATGGTGATGGTTCTACTTGTTGATGTTGTTGTTTCATCAAAGTCCACTTCTTCACCAGTAACTAATACAAAGAATTCATCATCATTGATACCGTATTTTGCATCAATTAATGTTCGAGGTAAAGTTAGAGTAATAGAACCATCAGAAGATGCACTAATAGATACAATCAATGCACTTGCAGCAATGTCAGGCATTACACTAAGTAATTTTCCACCTGTAATTGCATACCCCACTAAATCACTAGAACCTTGAACTGAAGCAGTTGTATCAGTTATTCCAGGATTGTATGATGTTGGTGGAGTGTATGTTGCAGTGACGGAAACTACTCCCAACATCCAAGGATGCACCATACAAAAGTAATCAATAGTTCCAGATGAATACATTTTAGATGAAAATGAATTTCCAGCCATCAACATCCCAGAATCAAATTCTCCAGTTGGGCCATCTCCAGGAGTTCCTGCAGTTACAGTGTGAGCTGCAGAATCTGCATTATACCACTTTACAGTGTCTCCCTCATCAACTGAAATTCTATAAGGAGAGTAACAAGAATTAGAATTCTCACATCCAGGTGCACCAGTATCTCTAGGAATTATTACATCAGTTCCATAAGGTGCAGAACTTGGATATGTTGATGAATTTAGATTTGATTTAGTAGTGACAACACCATCTTTGATGTATATTTCAGTGGAAGTAGTGTATGCTGAACTATCAAATTGTTGTGCAGTTACAGTGTATATTCCATCTTGTGCCCATAATGGCCCACCCGTTGTAACCCATGAAGAGAATTCACCATAAAGTGATGGCGATACTTGATCTATTGATACAACATCACCATTTGGCGCAATTATGGTTAATGTGATACCTGTACTTACTCTATCTGTGGTTCCACTAATTACAATTGTGTCTGAACCAACTTCAGTTTCCACATAAGTTCCAAGTCCAGTAGATGTAGGTATCATTACAGTTCCTGAAAAATAAAAACTAGTATTATCTGAGCGATTTTCAGTTCCGTATTGAACTGCTACAGTATATGTTCCCTTCACATTCATTAAAGATATGTCTGTATCCTGTTGAGCATTGAATTTTTTATCAGTGCCAACTGTTACTTGTTGTATTGACACCAAGTTCCCATTAGGAGCTTTAACAATAATACTTACTGGGGTACCGGAGTATAGAACACTTACTTCACCTGTGATCTGAATTACATTTCCAGGATCATACGATGATCTATCAGTTCTAACTGAAATAGTATCAGGAATTGCAATTTCTGCAGATTCGATTACAAAAATATTTCCTAGCATCCACGGGTGAACCAGACAAAAATAATCAATAGATCCAGCACGACTCGGAGAATAAGTAAATGAATTTCCGGCCATCAATAGACCTGTATCAAACATTCCATCATGTCCACTACCAGGATTACCTGATGTGAAAGTATGTGCAGCAGAATCAGTGTTTGAAAAAGTAATTCTATCACCTACATCAACTGATGTAAAACTAGGACTATAGCATCCAGATGATTCACATCCAGGAGCTCCAGACCCATCTACGGGTACAATTGTAACATCTGCAAAGGCATCAGTGAATGCAAATCCACTAGATATTGCTAAAACTAAAAGTAAGAAAATAAATTTCAATATGAACATCACATATCATTACTATTTAGGTAAATAGGTACAAAATTAGCTGTTTTTCAGAAATTATTCTGGTTTTAAAAAAGAGTATTTTCAGTACGTAACAAACGCTAGGGCGGATTGAGTTTTTTACTCTACAATGTAATTGAAAAATTGTTTTTTTGAAATGTAATCCTCATGAGAAATGGAAATTATTACTCGATAACTCCCAGTTTTTGTATCAGAACCCAAATTCCATGAAAACAAGTATTTCCCATTATTTTGAGAAATAGCTTGAAATTCATTTACTACATTGCCTTTTGAATCAATAATGTTTGCAAATACTGCTGCACCATCAACTAAGATTTCTCCATCATGAATTGTTAATTCAATAGATTGTTTGTCTTGAGGATTAAGTTTTGTCTCTCCTTGAATATCTAATTCAAATTCTCTTAAATTCAATAATTGTAATTCTTTTTCAATTGAGGGTATCTCTGCAAGAAGGCTTCTATAATCTGAATTAATTAATTCTAAATTCATTAAATTGTAACTTTTACCATCAATTTCTTTTGTTGTATAGTATTGTTCACACTCAGAGGTAAATCCATCATTCAAACATTCACGGTAAAAATATTCTACAACATGTACTGCATCAGCATAAACATTTGGCCCATAGTTTTTGTAATTAAATAAAAAGTGACCTAATTCATGAGACAATACCCAAACCCCTCCGTTAGTATCAACCTCATCATAAAGTGGAGCACACTCACAAATTACTATTACACTAGTTGTGCAATCCCTTCCAGATGAAAATGCCATGCATGCCCAAACTCCATATGCTTCTTCTTCATAATACAAATCAAAATTTGATGTAAGATCACCGACAAAAATCATCAAGTCAGGTCGCATTACATTGAACTGTGCCAATAATAGAGGATACATGCTAGCATCAATCTCATTCATTTGAAGACAAGCTTCATTGACAATTACCTTTCGGCCCACATTTTGTTCTTTCATGTATTCTTCAGTAATCTGCTGATACTTTTCCATCATTTTGATTTCATTTGGAGAACAGGAAGAATTGTGCGTGGTATAGATAAGAAAAATAACCATCGCTTCTTGATGAGAGATAATATGCCCTCCTGAAACAGAAGTTTTTGAAGAAGTAGCAGGTGCTTCAACATCCAAAATTATTTTCTTTTCAGGAATTTTGATGATATTGTTTTTAACTAAAAATTGCATACTGGAAATAAATTCAGATTCAGATACTTTTTCTTCTGCCCACCATTTTGCATTATTTTTTACCCATGAAGGTAATTTCAAATCAGAATCAGTAGATACTTCAACACGTGTCGGTGGAATTTTTAAAATACTATTCTCAATTAAGAATTGAATTCCAGATACAAATGAATCATCATCAATTTTATCATCTGCCCACCAAACAGCATTATTTTTTACCCAACTTGGAATTTCAGGAGTTATGATTTCACAAGGATTTGTAGGATATGTTTGATCATAGAATTTTCCTTTTACAATTTTTATCATTCCCATATTTTCATCATTGGTAATCTTTACAATTCCATTTTCATCAGAGAGAAATTTTTTCTCAATATCACTTCTACCTTTCATCGTGTATACACTTGCATTCTCAATTGGGTTTCCATCTTGATCCTCAATTACTGCATGAAATATTCCATCTTCACAATAGGAATCAACATGTATGTTTTCTGTAGCAAATACATTAACTGGAATTAGCATAACAAGTACTATTGCGATAATTACGATTGGTTTCAAGGTAAATAATTTCCTGTTAGTTCAACATATTGTGATTTTAACAAACGAAATTCTTTATCGCATTTTTCAACTTCATTCATATCAACATTAAACGGGCCTTGACTAGCTATCCCATCAATGCATTCTTGTGCTTTTGCTTGAATTTTAGATAATAACATTTCTTCTGAATTAGCACTTAATTGAAAATATGAAAAAACAGCAACAGATCCTACGACAACTGCTATTGCGATAATTATTACTGGTTTCAATATCTTTCTGAATTTTGTATGAACTTAAGCGTATTGTAATTTACAAAAAGTAACAACCTTACAAAGTAAATTATGATTTGATCATTAGTAAAATCGTATTTCAAATGAAATATATCATTAAATGAAATATGGTGTTTGTTGGAAATTAGCGATTTAGATAGAATAATCGACAAACCATGGGGATTTTTTGAGAAATTAACAGATAATGAAATAACCACAGTCAAGTTAATTTCAATAAATGCAGGAAAAAGAACCAGTTTACAGTTTCATGAACATAGATCAGAAAAATGGCATGTTCTAAGTGGAGAGGGATATGCAATGAACCCAGATAAAAAAAGGGTAAAACCCGGAGATAAATTATTCATTTCAAAAACTACAGTACATAGATTAGAAGCAATTACAGATATGAAAATTTTAGAAATATCTTTTGGGAATTTTCAAGAATCAGATATCAAACGTCTAGAAGACGATTATAACAGATAATCTAACTCCAAACTTTTTCTTTAAACGTCCATTTCTTATTTAGTACAAAATTACTAAATGCTGCAGTTCCAACTGCCAATACCAATGCAATTGGATATGATAAACTCAACCCATCCACCAAATAGTAAACCATGCCAAGTTGAATCAGTGCACCAATTGAGCTAAATCCTACAAATTTACCATATTGAATTACAGTTCTCTTTGGAGTAAAGTCCCTATCTTCAAACGTCCAATATTTGTTTAGAATAAAGTTACTACTAATTGAAAATATTATTCCAAGAATGGTAGAATGAATATACCACATATCAAGACTAGATGAGAATAATAATGATGCAAGATAATTTACTCCAAGACCTGTTGCTCCAACTGTAAAGAATCTTGCAGCTTTTGACAGAAATTTAACAGATGTTCTTTTTTCTTCTTTTCTTGCTAGTCGCCCATACTTGTATAATTTCCAAACAGATTTACAATAATCAAAGATTATAGAAGAATCTAGTTTACTTGTGCCAAATTTTCTATCCGTAAAAGTATATGGAACTTCTTCAACTTTGACACCTTTTGTTTTAACCAATAATTCAAGTAATATCTTATAACCAATTGCATCAAACTTTAATCCCTCCGTAATTTTTCTTTTAAAAACAAAAAAACCAGACATGGGATCATTTGCAGAAACACCCAACCCTTTTTTTGCAATCAAAGTTGCAAATTTACTCATTAACTTTCTCTTAAATGGCCATCCTTGAATCGTACCGCCTGTAACATATCTGGATGCTACAACAATATCACATTGAGTTTGCTTTAGTGTTTCTAACATTTTAGGAATTATTTGTGGAGGATGTGATAAATCAGAATCCATTACTACTATAGTATCACCATTAGAATTTCTTAATCCATCAAGTATTGCAGAACTCAAACCTTCTTTGGCTTTTCTATGAATTACAGAAATTGAATAGCCTGCAATATTTTTCATGGATTGAATATAATCTTCAACAATTTTACCCGTACCATCAGGAGAATTGTCATCTACAACTATTGCTTCAATGTCAATTTTAGGAAGAAAGTCCTTTATCGACTTTAATACATTGCAAATATTTTCTGATTCGTTAAAAGTTGGAATAATGACTGAAACCTGATTTTCTTTCAAATAATATCAAAATAACTTACAAAATAGACCTATTTCATACTAGCTGTGAAGCATTATTAAATTAGAATTTTACGAATCAAAGAATGTCACTAGTTCTACAAAACAAAAAAATTTCAGGATTAATTTTCATGGCAGCTATTCTAATGGGGATTGTTTCAGTCGGAATACTGTATTTGATAGATGAGAGTTCTTTTCTATACTATGGAGATGCTGTATCTCATTTGTTTATTTCAAGAAAAATAATAGATTCAAACGAACCAGGAATACTACAAATTGGAACAGTTTGGTTGCCACTACCTCATCTAATGATGTTACCATTTTCCTTGATTGATTCTCTGTTCAGTTCAGGTTTAGCAGGATTAGTAAATTTACCATTACATGCGTTGACATCTGTTTTAATTTACAAAATTATCCTCACACAAACTAAACGGCCATGGATTGGAATTGTAGGTGGATTACTTTATGCATCAAATCCAAACTTGTTATATTTGGGAATTACTGCAATGACTGAAGCCCCATTTTTATTGTTCTTTGTAGCATCAATTTACTTTTTACAAAAATGGACATTACAAGATAATTTCAATCTCAAATATATTTTAATTTCATCTATTTTTATTTCTCTTGCAACACTATCAAGATATGAAGCATGGATTCTTGCTCCAGTTTTAGTATTATTTTCAATAATATTTGCATTAAAAAATAGACATGATAAAAGAGTGATTTTTTTGGTGTTAATTTCACTTGTTTCGTTTTCAGGGATCGTATTTTGGATAGGATGGAATCAAATTATTTATGATGATCCTCTTGAATTTGCTAATGCAGAATTTTATGCAGCAGCATCACAAGCTGTAGAAAGACCATACAGAGACTTTTTGTATTTACAACCACAAAATGTACTTTACATCTATGGAGCTGCTGCAGTAATGATTTCAGGTCCTATTTTACTGCTATTTGCTGCAGGAGGATTTTTCATACGTTTTAGAGAGAAAATAAAATCAATTCCAAATTCAGTTTATTTTTTCATGTCTTTGCCAGTTTTATTTACTCTATTTACCATGTTTGTAGGAATAGGGGAGATGAGTATATGGTGGTTTAATTCACGTTTTGCAACATTTCTTACACCACTAGTTATTGTTTTGGCATCAATAGTGTTATTGAAACTAGAAAAAATAGACAAGAAAAAAATTTTAGGAATCATAGTTGCAAGTTTATTTGTATTTCAATTAATCAGTCCAACTTTTGGTGTTGTAACATATTTGGATGCAAATGGTGGGTGGATATACAAGCAGTCACCATATGCAAAACAAACATCAGATTTTCTTTATGAGAATTATGATGATGGAAAAATTCTCATTATGACTGGATCATCGCAAGCACACAGAGTAATGATTTCATCAGGTGTAGATTTGAAAGATTTCAATGAAGGAATTGAATCATTTTTGTCTAAATCATTTTTCAAAGAACCATGGGAGTACAACAAATGGATAGTAATTGGAATAGAACCAGATTCAGATGCAGTTAATGCAGTAGAGTTCTGGTTAGACAATAGGAATATTTTAGAAAAACATTATGAATTGGTAAATCAAAATCAATACTATCAAGTATTCAAATTGAAATTATAATTCAATAATAGATGATTTAGAATTTCTTGCTAATCCCAACAATCAACATGGCAGGTGCTACAAAATACATTCCAACATTCAAAATTATCAAACTAATTCCATATCCCAATACTGAACTTTCTGAATCCATATTAACAAAATTTAGAATGGACAGACTAGTAATCATCGGAGTAATTGCAACTTTGACCATCTCTCTAAACACTGGATTTTCTCTTTCGTAATCTGCAATGTATGGTGAAAATGAATAGTAAACATCATTGAATGAATTGATGAAATTTGTGCCTGATTCAGTAGATAATAGTGAATTATCCCGTAATTCTCGTAACTGTTGTACTTGTGGGGCTAATTCTGAACCGTATGTAGCTGTTGCAATTAGACAACCTCCACCCGAACCTGTATTTCCTGTTTTAGAACTAGATATTGTAATTGGATTAGATGATTCTTTACTTTCAGCATTTTTTATAGCTTCATCAATTGCAGTTTCAATTTTCTTTGCATTACTTGCACCATATGTTGCTATGTTGATATCATTTAGTGTGTCAAAATAATGTAATTTCAATAATTTTCCACATTCTACATCTTTCCCATACTCTTCAGGGTCTAATTGAAAAAGACCTCTTGCATAATCTTGATCTAATACCCCTACAGTTTTAACTAAATCAAACATTCCTGTTCTAAATTTTTTATCAATATTGAATTTTTTCATAAGAGAATCGACTAACATTATTTTTAACTGATAATTATAATCTGATGTAATCTCCTCCATTTTCCACGGCTCATCTGAAATTCTTTGTTGATATTCTTCAGTTTTCAATTGCATTTTTTCAATAGTTTCATCACTTGGTAAAATACCATAAGGACTAACATCATATGCTTTAAGAATTAAATAAACAAGATCACATCTACTATCTACTACTTCAGGAAATGTAGATGATTTTCTTTGCTCTTCCAATTTTGATTCATATGCTGCGGATTTAACAACGGTTCCATCTTGTACTGATTTTAGATTGGTTGATGCATATTCATCATTTGGATCAATTTCTAACACTTTTTCAAAATACAATTTTGCATCCTCATTTTTTCCTTGTTGAGCATAAATCCATCCGATATTGTTTAGAGCATAAGTATCTGTAGGATCAAATTCAAGTGCTTTTTTGTAATATACAATTGCATTATCGTATTCTCCTAGAGCATCTAATGCCCATCCTTTGAGATAGTATGCAGTTGATATGTTAGGGTATAGTTCTATGGCTTTGTCTATGTATTCCATGCCTTTTTGATTATCTTGTAATACCAATACAGATCCTTTTCCAGATAATGCATACAAATCATCAGGATCTAATTTCAATGCTTTTTCATAATAATTGAGAGCCCCTGATAAATTATTTTCTTCTAATAATATGTCTGCATATGATGTTGTTGCATTCACATGTGTAGGATCTATTTTCAAAATTCTCCAAAAATTATTTGATGCTGCTGAAAATTGAGAGTCGTTATAATAATTCCAACCTTGAACAAATAATGCATTTGTATTGTCTGGATCTATAGTTAATGCTAGATTAATTAATTCAGTTGATTTGCCATATTGATATTTCTTAGAAAATTGTTTGGCAGCTTGAGAAATTAATGTAGATCTATCTTCTTCATTTATGCCTAAAATATCTGAAATACTTTCCCTTGGAAAATTATCATCAAACCATTTTTGGTATACATATTCAGAATAATATTTTACAACATAATATTCAGGAGATTTGGAATTATCTGGAAACTCCTCAATGTGGGTTTTTTTATAATTTACAATACTTTCAATAGATTCATTGGGAAATAATGAATCAAACCATTTTTTATATTCAGTTTCTGAATTATATCTTTCAACATAATATTCTGGAGATTTTTTAGGATCTGGAAAATTTTTGATATTTGTTGATCTATATGCATCAATAGTATTAGTTAGGATTGATTGACATTCTCCATTTACTAACTTGATTCCTGTACCACATGTTGAAGATTCTAATCCCACTGCTTGATAAATTGAAGAATACTCTGAATAATTATCATCAAACCATTTCTTGTAGCTTGCCTCGTTTTCATATCTGTCTACATATGACTGAGGATCTTTTGTTTGATCAACAAATGATGCTGGGATTTCTAATTTGTTAGATTCCACAATGGTTTCTTTTGATTCAATTTGTGGTGAGGGTTCTATTACTTCTGCTTTTACATCTGTTCTAGGATCATATGGTTTTTCAATTGTAAATGACGTACTCTCCAAACTAATTTCTCCATATTTTCCATAAATGATGTATTCTCCAAAATCCCAACTTTCATCAACTGCAAATGTTTTAGAGAACGGTCCAGATCCTACAACACGAATATCATAACTTATTTCAGAATTATCTGGATAAATTATTGTCAAAACAAGTCTTGTTGTTCCTAAGTATTGTTCAATTTCTCCTGAAATCTCAAGTTCTACTGTATTGGATGTTGAGAGATCTATATTTTCAGGATTTACCTCTAATGCAAATACACTTGATGGAATAAACAAAACAAATACTATTGCAATAATTATTACCGGTTTCAATTTAACATCCATGTTTTTGTGCCCATACATCATTAGAAAATTCACTTGTATTACAAAAACCCCTAGTTACATCTCCGAGACCCGAATCTACTAACTCTTCATTTAGATTCAGACCATTACAGTAAATCACTCCTATGATTCTCCCATAACTTCCCTGAGTTTGTCCATCATCTTCGTCAACTAGAACCGTTGAACCAACAGGGCAGATATTTTCAATAAATTCTTTAGATTTTATTCCTCCAGATTCATCAAGTTCTGGAGCAGATGATAATGCAAATCGAAT
>Ga0257127_1001455_pt1 | contig 16673 bp, 15 predicted proteins | sample SI060_135mmetaG_FD_190152 | JGI IMG/M metagenome (GOLD analysis project Ga0257127, IMG submission 190152) | Marine microbial communities from Saanich Inlet, British Columbia, Canada - SI060_135m | ecosystem: Environmental > Aquatic > Marine > Inlet | place: Canada: British Columbia | collected... | reverse complement strand
TCGACTTCGACTGCACCCAGCACCATCTGAAGATAATTAGCAGCCGGTTCAAACGAATAACCAGAGAGCTGTTCTGCGGCCTTCGTGATCTCCATCAGTCGCGCCGGATGTTCAGTCACGGCTGCGATTTCCAGCAACAGGTTCACCGTCTCAAATGAACGCCAGCCAGAATCCGCAATGGTGACACAGCTTTCGGCAAGGCGATTTATCTGCTCAGGAGCAAAAACAGCTTCAAGAGTAGCTATCGTCGACCTGAAACGCGCGGCGGTATCCCGGTTAATCAGCCAAAGTCGATCCGCGGCTTCTTCCGTACTGTGTGTACTTTTTGGTTCCACGAGATAGTGACCTAATCGGCGGGGAAGACTGCGTCGACCAATTCAGCGATCGCTCGCTGCACTTCAACGTCATCTGAAACCGCTTTGGATATAGCGGCATCGCAGGCACGCCGCGGGAGCACACCCTGGACGATCAATTGCCCGGCATAGACCAGTAACCGAGTGCTGACACCTTCATCGAAACCATGGCTTCGCAGATTTCTGATCTTCTGCCCTATGCGCGCCAACTGGTCTGAAAATGTCGCGCTTACACCACTCTCATGCGCAATAATACTGGCCTCCTCGGAGTGTTCAGGATAGTCAAAATCAATAGCGATGAATCTTTGGCGGGTACTTGGCTTCAGATCTTTCAGTACATTCTGGTATCCCGGGTTATAAGAAATCACCAGCAAAAAGTTCGGATGCGCCTCGAGTATGATCCCCAGCTTCTCAACCGGCAGAATTCTCCTGTGATCCGTTAACGAGTGAATCAACACAGTGGAATCTTTGCGCGCTTCAACTATTTCGTCCAGATAACAGATTGATCCTTCTTTCACTGCTCTGGATAGAGGCCCATCCTGCCAAACCGTCTCCTCTGCCTTAAGCAAGAACCTGCCGACCAAATCCGTTGCAGACAAATCCTCATGGCAGGCGACTGTCTGCAAGGGCTGCTTAATACTGTTTCCCCCCTGGCGATAAATGCGGTGCGCCATGTACTCAACAAATCGAGTCTTACCGCAACCGGTTGGCCCTTTGAGTAGCACAGGAAGTCGCTGCTCGTAGGCTGCCATGAACACCTCGACTTCATCGGCAAGCGGCAGGTAGTAAGGCTCATCCTGTAGTTCGTATCCAGTGGCTAATTCTGTACTCAAGTCACTCTCCAACTAATCTCATGTTTATTTCTGATAGCACCCGCTTATTCCCCAGTCCAGTTAGGTACCCGCTTCTCCAGGAACGCATTCACGCCCTCTGTAAAATCTTTCTGTCGGCTCATCGCATCGATTAACCTCTCACTGTCTTTTACCGAAGCGGCCACATCCCTGTGGAGATCCTTGTAGATCTGCCATCGGGTTTCTCTTAGCGACCCTGGAGACACTGTTTCAATCATCTGCCGGACATACGCATAGGTCTCTTTCAGAAGAAGTTCAGGCTCAACAAGCCTGTTAACCAGACCTAACGTGAACGCTTCATCCGACGTAAAAATTCGACTGGTTAGCAGCAAGTCATTCGCCCGCGGCAATCCGATCAGCCTGGGAAGCAACCAGGACAAACCATATTCTGCCGGAAAATTGAGCTTGCCATGGGCGGTAGTGAACTTTACACCGGGCACCGCAAACCGAATGTCTGCAAAACAAGCCAGAACCAGCCCGACCCCTGCTGCCGGGCCATTCACGGCGGCGACCACAGGCTTTGACAGTCCGAAATGATACGCAAAAGATGCGTCAAAATCTGCACTAATACCTTGACCAGGTTCCGCCAGAACATCAGGGGTACCCGCGTCGTAACCACCTTTTTCAATATGACCTTCAAGCGCTTTGGTATCGGCACCCACACAAAAACCTTTACCCTCGCCGGTGACTACGATCGCACGGACATCCGTAGCCTTATCAGCCTGGTTAAGAACGTAACGGTATTCAGTATGCATTCGTCCAGTCCACGCATTCATGCGATGCGGCCGGTTCAACGTAATAGTCGCTATTTTGTCCAGCACGTCGTACCGGAGTGTTTTTAGATCCATTTACAACCCCAGGGTTTAGTCTATAAAAGTGGTTTTCAAAAATTCTCTCACGATCTTGGTCACCTGGTCATGATGCCCAAGGAAAAAGTGGTCTGTATCCGCTATCTGTTCTACCCGAGTGTTGGGCGCATCAAACCAGTCTTTAGTCGAATCGGCGCTCACGAATTGATCATTTTCCGCAAGGACAACCAGGCTTGGCACGGTCGGGGAATCCTGCTGACCAAACATCCCAACGGCCGGCGCGGCAAGGATCATACATTCCGGCACCAGAAGCGCCTGCGCTGACAGTGCCACAGCGCCACCAAAGGAGTATCCCACCAGAATTATCCGTTCACCAACCGACTTTTCACGCACCCAGGTTGTTACTGCGACCACATCGTCGATTTCACCCACACCGTCGCTATACTTGCCCTCAGAACGACCGACGCCACGAAAGTTAAATCGTAAGCTACTGATTCCTGAAGCAAGTAGTGCTGTCTCGAGCGCACCGAGTACCTGGTCATTCATCGTTCCACCAAACTGCGGATGTGGATGACAGAGTACAGCCGTTAGGCCAACTGCAGATGCAGCTTCCGAATAACGGGCTTCAAGGCGTCCGATTGCGCCATCAACAAATAGATCCTTCAAAGGTTGACTCTCTTGGTAGGCCATGGAAAAAACATAATCTATCACACGCACAAAACACTTTGAGTGACAGTTCTACCAGCTTTGGTTAGAGTCGCCTTTAATCCATGCTTACAGGCACCTCGTGCGTACAGCTACTTTCCTGTTTTTCATCATCCCATTGGTCGAAATGATCATCCTGATCGAGGTGGGCGGCATGATTGGTCCTTTGCCCACGGTTGGTCTGGTGGTGCTCACGGCAATCTGTGGGGTATGGCTACTTCGATTAGAAGGAATGGCAACCCTGACCAGGGTGCAGGAGAAACTACAAAGAGGAGAAATCCCCGAAACAGAATTACTCGAAGGAATCATGTTGATTATTGGCGGAGCTCTTCTGCTGACGCCGGGCTTTGCTACTGACATCGTTGGCTTTGTTTGCCTGGTTCCCGGTTTGAGACGCCCCCTGGCTGCCAGAATTATTCGTTCAACCAGTTTCGGACAATTTCAGATGCACAGCCCCTTCCAGGGTGGTGGTTTCCGGAATACCGATGACCAACCGGGACAGACAATCGAAGGGGAATTCGTCTCTGAATCTACCAATGAAGCCCCTGCCGCCAAGGCCAATTTAGAGAACCCCGATAAGCCCCTATGAATCCAGAACAAAATACCAGCTACATTAATGAATTTTGGGATGACGCTATTCTTCCCAGCCTGACCGAGTACGTCCGAATACCTAACAAGTCGCCCCTGTTCGACCCGTCATGGGAAGCAAATGGTTACATGCATGACGCTGTTAACCACATGGTCTCGTGGGTAAGGGCCCAGGAAATCCCAGGACTTGAAGTGCAGGTCCATCAATTACCCGGACTGACACCCACCATCCTCATGACCCTGGAGGGCGATACTAACCAGAATATTTTGATCTATGGTCACCTGGATAAGCAACCAGAGTTTGACGGGTGGGAAGATGGGCTGGCGCCCTGGGACCCCGTTATCCGCGGTGAAAAGCTCTATGGCAGGGGCGGCGCCGATGATGGCTATGCTATTTATTCTGCGATTGCTGCGATTAAGTCACTGTTCGACCAAAAACTAACACGACCGCGCATCAGCGTCATTATCGAAGCATCTGAAGAAAGCGGTAGCCCCGACCTCTCCCACTATATGGAAAAACTTGGCGGAATCATTGGTGATCCGGATCTTGTCATCGCTCTTGATTCAACCTGTGGCAACTACGACCAACTTTGGCTAACCACCTCGCTAAGGGGAATGTTAATAGCAGACCTTACTGTTCGTGTACTGACACAGGGTGTACATTCCGGCGCCGCGGGAGGCATTGTTCCTTCCAGTTTTCGCCTGCTCCGACAGATCATATCGAGACTTGAAGATGAGAACACAGGGTTTATCAAACCTTCCTTTCTGAACGAACAAATCCCGGACATTCGCCGGCAAGAGGCAATTGCAGCAGGACAGGTACTAGCTAATTCATTTGCAGAAATGTATCCATTTGCCGGACACGGCGGTCCAGTATCTGATGATCCCACCGAGCTGGTGCTAAACAACACATGGGCACCGAGCCTTGCGATAACCGGGATTGGCGGAGCGCCCTCCCCTGAAGAGGCGGGGAACGTGCTGCGCCCTGAAACCACCGCCCGACTGGCCCTAAGAATTCCTCCGACAACTGATGCCGTGAAGGCCGCTGTTGCTCTCAAGGCACTTCTTCTTGACTCTGCACCAAACGACGCCGATGTAAGTGCCGCCTTCCATACACCGAATGCCGGTTGGCATGCACCCACTACTACGCCTGATCTAAAGGACAGCCTAATGGCGGCTTCAATGGATTACTTCGGCGCACCCGCGGTTGCCATGGGCTGCGGTGGGAGCATTCCTTTTATGGAATTTCTCGCCAGCAGGAGCCCGAATGCGCAATTCGTGGTCACAGGCATCCTTGGCCCACATTCCAATGCTCACGGTCCTAATGAGTTTTTACACATCCCCGCAGCGAAGAAACTGACGGCCTGTGTCGGTAAGCTTATTGCAGACTGGCGGGCTTAATATCGCTGGGTTTCTGAGCCAGGGCTAAAGACCTGACGAATGAGATCAATCATGCAGGCGTATACTCCGAGGGTGCTAAATACCACCGTTTACAGTCCCAGCACCTGCTGGGCAATGATGTTATGTTGAATCTCGCTTGTACCTCCCGCGATCGTGTAACCACGATGGTGGAACAAGCCGCTTGCCACCATGTCAGCAATCTCGGCGCCCGCAGGACCGCCCTCCCGCATCGTTGAATCCTGCGGTAACGCAAGATAGCCAACTATCTCATAGAGCATTCTATCCATATCCTGTACGAGCTGGCTGCCCTTCAACTTCAACATGGACGGCTCTGCACCGATTTCATGGCCCTTATCGAATTTTGTTAATAAACGCAGCGCTGTTGCATCCAGCGCTTCAAGTCGTATCACCAACGCCGCCAGGCTTTCTCTGAATGCAGCCTTCTGTGGATCTTCACTTAGAGCGCTCATAATGTTCGACAACATTCTTCGGCTCTCTGCGACCCTGGACACCAGCAAACGCTCATTGCCAAGCAAATTCTTTGCTACGCTCCAGCCTCTGTTCTCTTCACCCAACCTGTTCGCTCTGGGCACCCGAACCTGATCGAAGAACACCTGGTTCCAGAGTCGCTTACCGTTAAATGCCAGCAACGGCTTAACAGTGATTCCAGGGTCATTCATTTCCATCAGCAGAAAGGTAATGCCCAACTGCGGCTTGGCCTCCGTATCGGTGCGTACCAACATGAAAATGTGATCAGCCCGTTCTGCGGCACTGGTCCAGATTTTGGAACCGCTGACAACATATTCATCACCGTCAACCACAGCTCTGGTCCTGACCGACGCCAGGTCTGAGCCCGCCTGCGGTTCCGAGTATCCCTGACACCAGGAAATATCAGCATTCAGAATCATCGGCAGATAATAATTCTGCTGCTGCTGCGTGCCATATTTGATAATCGCCGGTCCCACCATGGAAAAACCAAACCCCTGAAGTTCAGGTGCGTGATGCATTTTCATCTCGATATCAAACAGGTGCCTGCGAAGCATGGTCCATCCTGGCCCACCAACTTCGACCGGCCAATTAGGTGCTGCCCAACCCCTGGTATTGAGGGTCCGTGTCCAGCCGTCCTGCTCTTCCTTGGAAATTGGATAGCCGAGTTTCACTTTCCTGCTAAGATGTGGATCGAGGTTTTCTGACAGAAAAGTCCTGACCTCCTGCTGGAATCGCCGATCTTCCTCACTTACCTGCAACTGCATGATCCGCTCCTTAGTTCAACCAAAGGTATAAAGCATTGCACACTTAACCGCGCACTGGAATGCTCCAGAAGACAATCCAACTCGACTCTGGGGGCAGTTAACGATAGCATCACCTTTTTTTAGTCGCGCGGTTCGAAACATGCCTACCCGGAATACGCAGTCAGGTTTTCTGCTGCTCGCCATTCTTCTGCTAAGCGCCTGTGGTTCTGACTCAGGTTTCAATGAAGACACAGATTTTATTTCTAAAAATGGCTTCGTCCAGTTCGTCAACATGATGCCCGACAGTCCCGAGGTAACTATGTTCCATGGACGGGACAGAGAAACGAGCCGCTTTCCGTTTGCTCAAGCAGCTAGGCAAACACCGGTCGACAAGTATGACTGGCGAATTGCGTACCTGGACGCCAACGACGACGAAGTGACTGTCGCCGAAGGCGAAAACCAGCCAATTCTCGAAGACGGACTGTCGACTTATCTGTGGATGGGCAGCCTGAGCCAACCGAATATCCAAATCGTAGACGCTCCCTTTATCGTTTCGAGTAACCGCCCGGCAGGTGTCGCAGATATCTGGTTCGCGTCTAACCTGACCAATCACCCCATGGTAGACATTTATCTCACGGACCTGGGCGCAACGCTCACTGACGCAGCCCCTCTAGCCTCTGTCACTTCAGGCAGTTTTACCAGCAGATTTTCCGTAGATGCCGGACCCGATCAGCAAGTTAGAATCACAGTCTCTGGCTCAAACGAATTGTTATTCGATAGCGGCTCCCTCGAAATTCTAAACAAAACGGAAGACTTATACGCGTTGGTCGATGACTTCGGACCCGATGGAGCGAAACACGTCAATGTGATACGGACCATCGGGTCAATTGGCTCAACCATTCTGGACGAATCCCAGCCAGCATCCGTCAGGATCGGGAATTACTCAGAACAATCCCCTGTAACTGCAATGCTGGGAGCTGCTGTGTACCCGAATATTAACAAACAGACACGCAGCAGCTCACAGGAAGCCGAAAACGGCAGCTTCGAATTCAAAATTACTGATGCAAGTGACACAATTCTGGAAGAAAGCCCAGGCCCTGTAACGATAAGGGGAGGAGCATTCCAATCGATTTACACCTTTGAGAACAATACCACTGATGCCACTTCAGTCACCCGCTCGCTCATTGCCATTGATTCCTTTCGTCTTGTTCGTGACCGAGTACTGTTAAAATTTATTAACGGTAGCAATGAGCTTGTTGACGTCTACATTCTTCGGCCTGGCCAGGACCTGGATGAGGTGCCTGCTCTGCTAAACGATATCAGTTTCGCAGCACAGCAGAATATCGAATCCATAGCCAATGAAGTCGAATACGTTGTACGAAACTCAGACAACACTGAGACGCTCGCCAGCATGAGCAACACGCAGCAGGCGGGGGTCAGTTACACGCTGGTTTTCGACACACAGGGAGTTCTGCACGTCCTGACAGATTAGCTAAGACCAATATCCTAAGTGAAAGAATAATAATGACGGATCTAATAGATCCGGGTTATAGCGACAGCCAAATCATCCATGACGACTACTTCAGGAACGGGTAAAACGAGTTGGATGAGCAGTACCGCAAACAGCGCTAGATAACTTTCTTTTTCTCTAGTCTTTTGATCAGATCATTTAACGTGACATCAACAGAAGAATCATTGAAGGACTGATTTAAAATATTCGTGATTTTCTTGTTCATCGAAGTGTTATCTGCTTTAGCACTCCTTTTGATTTTCCGATGGAGCGATGCCGGTAGTCTTAATACAAACTTCACTTGTTCAGCTTGTGCCATTTGAGTTCCTCGCAACGAGACCTGGTCTAACTATTATACTCTTTAGTCGTGTATATAGCTGCTTACTAAAGTGATGTCCTTGGTCTGTACATAGCTGCTTACTAAAGTGATGTCCTTGGTCTGTACATAGCTGCTTACTAATTTGTTCTTCAATTGCTCTATGAACAAATCTCTTACCCGCAAAAGCGTGCTCTACATTGCGTGGCCCATCATACTTTCCAATCTTTCCACTCCGCTGTTGGGACTGGTTGATACCGCGGTCATTGGAAACCTCGGCAACCCGGCGCTGATCGGGGCTATTGCTATTGGTGCGATGATTTTCAGTTTCATCTACTGGGGATTTGGGTTTCTGCGAATGGGTACCACCGGCCTGATCGCCCAGTGCCGCGGCGCAGAAGACAACGATGGCACTAAAGCCGCATTCTATAGAGCCCTGATCCTTGCAATCAGTATCGGGTTAATTCTATTGCTACTCCAGAATGTGCTCGCTGGATTCGCATTTTCAGTCATTGATGGAAGTCCAGCCGTTGAGGAGGCTGCCACCACCTATTTCGGCATCAGGATATGGACAGCCCCCCTTAGCCTTACCCATCTCGTGGTGATGGGGTATCTGCTGGGCCACCAGAAATCCAAAACCATCCTATGGATACAGCTATTACTCAACGGGACCAACATCGTTTTGGATTTCGTATTCGTCGTTGGCTTCGGTTGGGGTGTAGAGGGCATCGCTATGGCAACCGTCATTGCAGAGATTATTGCAACTACTGTTGGAATTTTCATCGTCTATCGACATATGAAAAGCCGCTACGGCAGCATCAGCGTCCCGATGAGCATCGTAAGGGACCTTCAGGCGGTACGCCGAACCCTCAGTGTTAACAGAGACATTATGATCAGGACCTTGACCCTGATCTTCGCCTTTGCATGGTTTACCAATCAAGGCGCTAAATCAGGTGATGTTATGCTCGCAACCAACGCAATCCTGATGCAATTCGTGAGTTTTTCAGCCTTCTTTCTGGATGGTTATGCGCTTGCTGCCGAAAGCCTTATCGGAACCGCCGTTGGCGCAAAGAATCGGAATGGTTTTGACCGAACACTGCGTTATATCTGTGAACTGGGATTCTTGACAGCCGCAATCCTCACCACTGCTATTTTTCTGGCGGGGCCGGCGTTGATCGATCTACTCACCAACGTCCAGGAGGTGAGAAATACCACCAGGACCTACCTGCTCTGGGCAGTCGCTGCACCTGTCATTTCGCTTTGGTGTTATTTGCTTGATGGGGTATTCATCGGCGCGACTTGCACACGTGAGATGCGCAACGCCATGCTCGTCTCGTTACTGGCTTACCTCGCAGCCTGGTACCTTCTAACACCGGTTTTTCTAAATCATGGATTGTGGTTGTCGTTACACGTGTATTTCGTCGCTCGCGCACTGACTCTTTGGTACTACCTGCCCAATGTCAGGTCCCTTCTTAGGCCACCGGGCTTAGCATCAACTTCGTAACAGTTTCCAGCTCGCCCCTCAGCCAATCAGGGACTGGGCAAATATCGCCAGGATAATCAGCGGACACAGGAATTTCACATACCAGGGCCAGATCTTCCAGAACAGGCCCTGTTCTACTTCCGGATAGCCTTTACGCAACTCTTCGAGAATCGAGTGACGACTCCACACCCAGCCGGCGTAGACACAGAACATGAAGCCCAGCAGCGGTTGGCTGTAGCGTGTCGTAAAGGCAATAACGAAACCAAAGAGATCCTCGAAGTTCAGCAGGATAAGCGTACTGACAATGGCGATGGCGCCACCGATTGCGCGCACTGCAGTTTTCCGCGAGATGCCATGTTCCTCAATGGTATAGGCCACCGGCACCTCCAGCATGGAGATGGAAGAAGTTAGCGCGGCGATACTCATAAGAAAGAAGAAAGTGAGGCTGACTACGGTACCGACAAGCCCCATGGTGGCAAACAGTTCGGGCAGAACGGTAAAAATAAGGGTGTCCTCTGAAATCAAGGCGCCTGCCTCAGTAAATATTTGTACGCCGTTATGAAGAGCCACATACATGGCTGGCAGCACAAGAAAGCCTGCGACTACAGCAATGGAGATATCGACAACGGTCACCAGGCCACCCAGCACAGGCAGATTCTCCTTGTCACTGATATAGGAGCCATAAATCAACATGGTGCCGACTCCCAGCGACAATGAGAAAAAGGCAGCGCCAAGGGCAGCGATGATTAACTTTGGTGACAGGGCCCGTTCGAAGTCGGGCAACAGATAGACTTTCAGGCCTTCCATTGCACCGTCCAGCGTCAGGACATAGAAGACCAAAAGTACTAACAACACCAGCAGGGCAGGCATGAGTCGCGCCGACCAGCGTTCGATGCCTTCCTTCACTCCAGCGGCAATGATGGTAATGGTAAGTCCGATAAAGAGCAGCATGAAGAGCATATTGCGGGGCAGGCTGAACGACGTGAGCCAACTGCTAAGGGACGCCATGCCAGCAAGAGTAGCGAGGGAAGACAAGCAGAATGCGATCATCCAACCTGCCACAATAGCGTAGAAACTGAGAATCAAACTAGCGACGATAAAGCCAAACACACCGGCAGATACCCCGATACGCTTAAGCAGAGTGTTGGGCGAGATCAATCGTAGAGCACTTACCGCATTGGCGTGGGCGTGCCGGCCAATAATCAGTTCTGCCATCAGGGCGGGGTAGGCGAGAGTAAATGTCAGGAATAGATACACCAGCAGAAAAGCCGCGCCGCCGTTGCTGGCCGCTTGTGTGGGGAAACCCCAGATATTACCCAGACCTACAGCGCTGCCGGCGGCAGCCATTACAAACCCAAACCGGGAGGAAAACTCACCTCGTGAAGATGCCATGTCTCACCTTGATCATTTTTGAAGTCCTTTCCAGCGTCAGCTCAAGGTCGTCAAAAAAACTCGAACATATGTTGTGTATTGTAGATTGAGTTTTCGTTAATAGCACCTTCCATCGCGCACGGCGCAAACACATCAACTCTAGCAGAAAGAATCTCATCTACAGAAACCACATTCCACTATCACCGACTAACCACCACCAAACGGAATAACAGCAAGTGCAGACTTATAAATCATGCCTCGGGCAGGCCTAAGCACGACGGCTAATGTTTCTTCATGGCATACATAAGGATATATCCTGCAGCCACCGACAGCCGAACCGAGCTTACTACTGGGAATGGCGATAATCGCCTTCGGGGATTCATCAGGAGAGAAAACAACAGATTCGTGTTGATCAAAATCTGGATGGGGCATAAGTTCAACTGGGTACATTAAATAAATCCTGAGTTATCTAAGCGGCAATATCGGCTTTGACACAGAAGAGCCGACAGGGATTCAGTGAAATATTCGATATTAGATCGATTCAAGCCGGCAACATTGATCCGCGTCGAATCGACCATGTAAATCCCAAACTCTTCCCGCAGACGCACCACTTGCTCCGACCCAATGCCCAAAAAAGAAAACATGCCAAATTCTGAACGGATAAAGTCAAAATTACGGTCTGAGCAGCCATCGCCGAGGCGCTCTACCAGCACTTCCCGCATGGCTACTATCCGCCGACGCATCTCCGACAGTTCCGAAGTCCATTGCGCATACAGGCTTTCATCGCCAAGAATCATACCTGCGATCAGGGCACCGTGGGAGGGCGGCATAGAGTAGCTCTGTCTAGCGATGCTCAAGACCTGACTCTTTATTGCTTGAGCCTGCCTTTTAGATTCGGCCTGGACGCACAGGACACCAGTACGCTCTCTGTACAAGCCAAAATTCTTGGAACAAGAGATGGCGATCAGCATTTCAGGTACTTTGGATGACATTAAACGCCAGCCAGCGGCATCCTCCTCAAGACCGATGGCCAGGCCCTGGTAAGCAACATCAATAAAGGGCGTGAAGCGTTTTTCCAGCGCTAATTCGGTGAGTTTCTGCCATTGCTCTAGATTCAAATCTGCCCCTGAGGGATTGTGACAACACCCGTGCAACAGCACCACATCGCCGGCCTCAACCTGCTGCAGTGCCGACAGCATCGCATCAAAGTCGATCCTGCGCCCTTCGTAGTCATAGTAAGGGTATTTTTCGATGGCGAGACCGGCGCTTCCCAGCAAGGGCAGGTGATTGGCCCAAGTGGGATCACTGACCCAGACCCGGCTGGCGGAGTTACCTCGCTTGATCAACTCGGCGCCAATGCGCAGGGCGCCACAGCCGCCAAGTGTTTGTATACTATTGACGCGCGCCTGGGACAACACCGCGTGATCCTTACCCAGCAACAGGTCACGGATGCCACTATTGAAGGCCTCATCGCCCGCAGGCACCATATATGCCTTGCTACCTTCCGAGTGTAACAGCCGTTCCTCTGCCTCGAGCACCGCCGCCATCACCGGCGTGCGGCCTGCTTCGTCCCTGTAGATCCCTACTCCGAGGTCAATCTTGTTTGGGTTGGTTTCCGCCGCAAAGGCGGTAGACAGGCTCAGTATTGGGTCGGCGGGAAGTGCCGTTAATTGACCGAATAGTGTTTTGCTAACCCGGCCCATCAAGCCACCTCCTGAATTTGTACAACACTGGCGGGATTATGGAATCGATGCAGATGCGCTGCACGCAACTGACGATACTCCTTCATGGCTTCGGTCTTGACCGGCCCGTAGCCTCGCACCTCGTCAGGCAGGGAGGCGCATTCTACAGCGACCGTATAATTGTCTTCGTTCAAGCCCGTCAACAGCTCCTCGATAAGCTCGCGGTAGTCACCAATCATCGCCCGCTCCTCTCGTCGCTCCAGGAACCAATTGAACGGATCTAGGGCAGTGCCGCGTATTCCCTTAAACCGCGCCAGCACTTTCAGCGCTGTCAACATCCAGGGGCCAAAGCTGCTCTTCCTGGGGCGGCCTTGGGCGTCGAGCCCGCGATTGAAGATCGGTGGCGCCATGTGGAAGCTCAACTGGTAGTCGCCCTCGAAAGTTTCACCCAGCTTTTTCAGGAAATCGCCGTTTGTATAGAGGCGGGCTACTTCATATTCATCCTTGTAGGCCATCAGCTTGTAGAGGTACCTGGCTACCGACTCCGTTAGTGATGTACTTCCGGGAGAAACCACCTGCTCACGATCCTGAACCCAGACAAGGAAGCTCCTGTACTGCTGTGCGTAGTCTTCATTTTGGTAGGCAAGCAACAGTTCTGCACGGTGCGCTATCAATTCATTCGCTGTCTTGGCTGGCTGTACCTTCGCTACCAATCCAGCTGCCTGTATTACGTGATCAGAGTCCTCAGCCGCCAGGCGCCCCCAAGCCAGCGCCTGCTTGTTTTCCGCTATATTCACGCCGTTTAGCACAATAGCCTGTTGTAACGCCTCCAGCGTCACCGGGATCAAGCCACGCTGCCAGGCATAGCCCAGCAGGAAAACATTGGAGTAGACGGTGTTGCCCATAATCCGCTCCATCAGTGTATTCGCCTGTACGGTCTCGAACTTGTCGGGGCCCACGGCCGCTTGCAGTGATTCAATACGCTGATGCATATGGATATCGGCATTGCGATTCTGCACGAACTGGCCGGTGGGTATTTCCGTATAATTGACCAGGACCTGGCTGCGGTTTTTGGCCAGGACCTTGATGCAGCGTGGGTCAGTGCCTACCACCACATCACAGGCCAGGATCGCGTCGGCACGGCCGTCTACAATGCGCACCTGGTGTAGCGTCTCCGGTGATGAGCCAATGCGTATATGGCTTATCACCGCACCGCCTTTCTGGGCAAACCCGGTAAAGTCCAACACACTGGCGCCCTTGCCTTCCAGATGGGCAGCCATGGTAATCAGCTGACCGACAGTCACTACACCTGTGCCGCCAATACCCGCCACCAGTAGGTCAAAATTGTGCTCCAGCGAGTGCAGCTCTGGTGTTGGCAATGCTTCGACCCGGGCTTCAAACTCATCGCCGGGGCCCAGAGGTGCCGCCTTCTTCAGGCGCCCGCCCTTCACACTTACAAAACTGGGACAAAACCCCTTCACACAGGAAAAATCTTTATTACAGGAAGACTGGTCAATTTTGCGCTTGCGACCTAACTCAGTGTCCAGCGGGTAGATGGACAAGCAGTTCGATTGAACCGAACAATCGCCACAACCCTCGCAGACAGCATCGTTGATAAACATTCGCTTGTCGGGATCCGGATACTCACCGCGTTTGCGCATGCGACGTTTCTCAGCAGCGCAGGTCTGATCGAAGATCAGTACAGTTACACCGGCAACCTCACGCAACTCTCGCTGCACTTCATCCAGCTCGTCCCGGTGATGAAAACTGGCATCGCTGGGAAAGAGTGATTTGTCCCGGTATTTTTCCGGCTCATCGCTGAGTATGGCAATACGCTTAACACCTTCAGAGCGCACCTGGTTCGCAATCGCGGGCACTGTAACATGGCCGTCTAACGGCTGACCTCCCGTCATGGCCACAGCATCGTTAAACAGTATCTTGTAAGTGATATTGGTACCGGCTGCTTTTGCCTGGCGAATCGCCATATAGCCAGAATGGAAGTAGGTTCCGTCCCCCAGGTTCTGGAAAATATGCTTGTTGCCGATGTAGCGTGACTTACCAACCCAGTTGACGCCCTCCCCGCCCATCTGGACCAGCGATTCCGTATTGCGATCCATCCACATGGCCATAACGTGGCAACCAATACCCGCGAAGGCCTTGCTGCCCTCGGGCACTTTGGTAGAAGCGTTATGCGGACAACCTGCGCAGAAGTATGGCGTACGATTCACATCAGTAGGCACATCGATGGATACCTGAGTGGATGCCAGGTCTGCCAGTTGGGCATGGAAATTGACGTGCGGAAACTCGTGAATGATACGGGCCGCCACAATGGGCGCCAATATTCCGGGAGACAGCTCCCCCGTCCATGGTATCAGCGCTGCGCCCGCCTCATCGTACTTGCCCACCATGCGGCTGGGCTTGTCGCTCTGGTAGTCGTAAAGCGCTTCCTTCAACTCGCTCTCGATGACGCCGCGCTTTTCCTCTACCACTAGCACTTCATCCTTGCCCCGCAGGAATGCTCTTGCACCCTCGGTTTCCAGAGGCCAGACCATACCCACCTTATAGATATCGATGCCCAACTCCCGGCACCGGGCTTCATCAACACCGAGCAGGCGAAGAGCCTGCATGAGGTCCAGGTGCCCCTTGCCCGTGGTGATGATGCCGAATTTTGCATCCGGAATATTGTAAATGGCCCGGTCTATCGGGTTTGCCCTGGCAAAGGCGCGTGCGGCATCAAGTTTGGCCACCATACGCGCTTCAACCTGCGGCCCCGGCAGGTCTGGCCAGCGATAGTGGAGGCCATAGTCCGGTGCCCGGTAATCCTGTGGCTCGACAAATTCGTGGAATGATTCGAGGTCTACCGAGGAAGCACTTTCTACCGTCTCCGACACTGCCTTGAAACCCACCCACGTGCCGGAGTAACGCGACATGGCAAAGCCGTATAAGCCGTACTCGATATACTCCGCCACATTGGCGGGGTTAAGGGTGGGCATAAAGTAAGCCATGAACGCAACATCGGACTGATGTGACATACTGGAAGACACACAGCCGTGGTCATCACCCGCCACTACCAGCACCCCGCCATGGGGAGAGCTGCCATAGGCATTACCGTGCTTCAGGGCGTCGCCAGCCCGGTCTACACCGGGGCCTTTGCCATACCAGATCGAAAACACACCATCGACTTCACGTTCCTTTTCACTCTCTACCTGTTGAGTACCCAGTACAGCGGTGGCCGCCAGGTCTTCATTGATCGCCGGCAGGAACTGGATATCGTAGTCTTCGATAAAGCTGCGGGCTCGCCACAGTTCCTGATCGTAGGCACCCAGAGGAGAACCTCGATAACCGGAAATAAATCCCGCAGTATTGAGTCCCCTGCGTCTGTCCATCTCACGCTGCAGCATGGGCAGTCGCACCAGTGCCTGTGTGCCAGTCAGGAAAACCCGACCCTCTTCGCGAATGTAGCGATCCTGAAGAGCATAATCGTCAAGCGGTGTCTCTGAATTAGGGTGGTTCACTGACGCAACTCTATTGTTTGAAAGATTATTTACTCTATCGAACATATAGAGAAATGTGCTTTCTAATTGGTAGCGTATAATGTAATATTACGATATATTCTTTCTAAATTACGGAATTTGTCGAACAATCTCTCAGATAGAAGTTTGGACTGGTATGGATCGAACCGATAACCGAATACTTAAGATCATGCAGCAAGATGGCCGCATCAGTAACCAGGCTCTCGCCGATGAGGTGGGAATATCAACCGCAGCCTGCTGGCGGCGGGTTCGCGCACTGGAAGATGAAGGCCTGATTACCGGCTACGCGGCGATACTCGATAGAACCAAAGCCAACCTCAATCTCTGCGCCTTCGTGCATATCACCCTGGCAAGGCACTTCAAAGAGAGCACCACATCCTTTGAAGAAGCCATTCTGGAGCGACCGGAAGTACTGGAATGTTTCGCCACCACCGGTGATGCTGACTTCATTCTTCGAGTCGTCACTGAAGGCATTGAATCCCTGGACGTTTTTCTTTCGGAAAGCCTGTTTACACTACCGCAGATATCCCAGGTGCGATCCAACATTGCACTGCGTGAACTAAAATTTACGACAGCCTTACCGCTTTCTTGATGAACACAAAAGGGGTGCAGGTATCTTTAGCGGTGCAAGCGGGCCCGCTAGCGCTCCTTGTTCAGCCCCATAATGAAGACGACAAGCCATCGACAATTCCCTGGTGGTAACTGAGCGGAAAGGGTCTATCCGCGGTCAGGAAAAGCGCCCCATCAAGATCGACAAAATCGCACAGTTGAGCAATTACGTAGGCCGGTGCCATGGCCAGTGAGGTACCTGTCATATTGCCGACCATCAATGACATCTC
>Ga0257127_1001445_pt1 | contig 16745 bp, 21 predicted proteins | sample SI060_135mmetaG_FD_190152 | JGI IMG/M metagenome (GOLD analysis project Ga0257127, IMG submission 190152) | Marine microbial communities from Saanich Inlet, British Columbia, Canada - SI060_135m | ecosystem: Environmental > Aquatic > Marine > Inlet | place: Canada: British Columbia | collected... | reverse complement strand
ATTTAAACGTAGTTATAAATTTGAACAGGAAATAAAAAATTCTCACAACCCTAATGTGGCCGAGTGTGAGATTGCTCAACTAGGGTCAATTATGCTGAAGAAACCTAAATATTCTTCCCCATAATATATCATTATGATCTGCATCTAACCAAGTTGGTTTTAAACTTTTATCTTTTATTTTATTTTAAATAATATGAATGTTCTGTAGAAATTAAATCGTCATTTTTTCCATGATATATTTTCACAGGACATTCTTTTTAATTTTAAATACATTTGTATTTGCGTGATTACGTAAACTTAGTATTTCTTCACGAGTTGTAGATGGTGGCATATATACCAAGTTTGTTATAACATTATTAATACTTTCGAATGAATCGAGAGTACTAGCAGAAATTCCCATTATATAATAATCACTTTATAAATAAATCGTTATCTAAACTCTTTTGTTTCATGTCATATGTCATGCTGGTTATATCATTTGTGACAATGTTCAAACTTATGAAATAACTTTCACTATGTTCCGCTTCACATAACATTGAATGATATAAATGATAATCATCATAACGATAACCATGATCACGTAACATTTGTAAAATTTGCACATCATTTTTTTCTATTAAATCATATATTATTCTTAACGTAATGTTATAACCATTGATCAACAAAAATTGTAAACATAATAATGATCGACTAATAATTACTACATCCATGATATATTTAGGTAATTCGAACAAATTATCCAAGAATATAGATAAACAAGATATCGAATCATTTTTTATGCAATATATTAAACCATCCATATTGAGTTTCAATTTATTGTTCGCCATAAATTGTAAACATAATATGGCATCATGTTCACATGCAACATTTGTCATATCTTTTAGTAAATAGTGTATAATATGAATTTTACCATTATCATTATGCAGTAATTGGGGACCATTGGATGATGATTGAAAATCCATGTATTTTTCATAATAATGACGTAACCAATCAATCGAATCATATTTACATATCAATTTAATATCAAATATATTAGTTAATACTCTAGGTATTACCATACTTGGATTATGACTACGCAATTTAGATAACGAATACACTATATTATCGCCATAATTCATAGCTTTAACTTTTGTCATTACTAATTTTTCTACTTTGTCATTTACATATTCATTACAATGAACATATTCTTCTGTTAATATTTCAACAATATTTGTGTCATCTATTGTTTCATCCATTAAATAAATTTATATTGGTCTATAAATTATAAAATAATCAATTTTTATTCATCAGTCAACAAACAATAAACTAGACATAGACCATGACCAAATGGTTCACTAAGATCTTCTAATAATACATTTACTTTATCTAATGACATAATACATACATCATCTGTTGTACAATCTTCTCCATAACTTCCTTTCTTTCCATTACCGGGCACATCAATTTCAACAATCATTAAATTGTTGCCTTCTCTAAACATTTCCAACAGCTCTTTATATTCATTTACTTTTCTAATTAATCGACAATATTCCTTAAAATATAATTGTTTTCTAGTTTGTAAATAATTTAATCTTTTTTTGAACACCATTCTTTGAAATTGTTAGAGCAAATTGCGTATTTTTACGACGATGAATACCATTAGGATATCTAATTGCATGTTCACAAGACCATAAACTATTTCTCCATTTGACATATGTATACATATTAATGTTGCCATCATCATCGCAAACTATGTCGCCATCACTATCTGTCGCTTCATATTTCCATTGTAAATATTCCGGTTTACCAATTTGAAATCTAGATGGATATACTTCAATGCTATGTACACGATCATATGCCTTAGCAGATTGATAAAAGTTTTCGAATATAACATTACCTGGATTGACATTTTTCTCTTTACCATCTGTTCTCAAATGATATGGACATAATGTTTTCCAATGACTATTTTTCCATTTTAAAACATTAACTGGAATAAAATCCTCATAGTCTTTGATTTTAGACGACACGGAATTAATTCGTTGAGTTGCAATCATTAATACATATATTAATTATGTGTTAAATAAAAAATAATCAATTTTAAAAAGCATCATAAGTATCGCCATATACGAATTCATCATATGTGATGTCACGCATCATACCATATTTATCAACTATTAAATATATTACGTAACATAATACTGTTAAAACAATGCCTGTTATAAATCTACTAATATATATGTCAGCAACATTTGTCTTATAACGTAAAAATTCATTCATTAAGTAATAATATAAATTATATGTCAATAAATAAAATAATCAATTTTTATGTTGCTGGTCTAAAACTTATTTCTATTTTTTCATTTAATATTTCGCACCATTGTACAAATTCCATTTTTGATCTAAATAATAACAATCGATTACCATAATCTTCATTGTCGTATAAACGATTATCTAATATATATTCACATATGTCTTTACTAGTATACTTTGGTATTATTTTAGGTTTATAAGAAACTTCTGCACAACCACCACTAACTACGTAATGATTTCCATCACAACATAGTGATTTCTTATAATTGGTTTTTAGTTCATAAATTGCTAAAAACCAATCCAAATAATCTTTTATAGTAGGTTCAATTGTTAATTTATTTAAATCTATCATTTTATCAATAGCATATTCTATAATATCAATATAATATATTGCAGATCTGTCATTATATTGAATCAATTATTTAACGAGTGATATAAAAAGATCATTGTGTTCCATTGTCATAACATAAATTATATGTCAATAAATAAAATAATCAATTTTTAATCAGAATCAGAATCTAATGCTTGTAGACCAGTTTTATTATATTTCCTTTCTTCTTTATCCTTATTTTTAGCTTCAACTATTTTTAATGCTAAAGAATCTATCAACTCTTGTCTTTTAACTGGATCATTTCTATACATTAATACAACATCCCAAAATTTTGCAAATCTCGGTAATGCTTCCTTAAACCACTCCCTATCCCTCATCACGAGGTAACAATGTGATTGTTGTAAATGATAATATAATATTTTTCCAAATGTATAATCTTTTGCATATTCGGGATAATATGTTTTCCAATTACGTTTCATATCTTGAGCCCAACATATTTTTTCATCTAAGGAACAAGCCAACTTATCGCAATAAATATATGCACCAAACCATTCAATCTTTTCATATGATTTCAACTCTTTGTCAATAGGTAACAACTCAATCAATGTTCCATATTCTAGTTGAGGATCTATTTCTATAACGACACCTTGACCAACAGTGTGAACGGGTTTAATATCATCCATAGCCAATCGTAATGTTCTATCTGACCAAAAGTTCTTAAGTTTGCATTGCCAAAAATCACACTCCTCTAAGTCACAACATTCTAATTGAAGTTGCATTTGAACCCAATAAATATGTGGACAGATTGCCATATCTTTTTCTCCTTTGACCCACATATTTTCTGGACCAGTAATATTCAATTGTCTTGTAGTGACACATTTTATCTCAACCATTCTTCCCACGAGAGGACTGAATTTACCATCTAGGGTACAATTTGTACAAATACCATCTGGACTAGCACCAAGAAAACTAATATTTGGTTCAGCAATATGCGGTACTAGACCAAATTCTCCAATCTTAACATTATAAATATATTCATATAACAATGTTGCAACAGTTTCTAGCTTTTTACCATGATGAACATGAAAATTCTCCTTAAATGGTTCTCCTAATCCTAATTTAGCAATAACCATTGCAAACCAACCTTCATATTTACTTTCATCTATAGCTTGAGCACCGGATGATGCACTAATAATTAAGTCTCTAGCGGCAAACCATGCATCTGATTTTTGAACTGGTTGAGGAATTGCTTCCAAAAACTTATATTGATTCCATATATCCAAATATTTATCGGGTACATATGTAATATCACAATAATCTCTATAATATTCATCTCTCTGATCAACTCTCTTAAAAGATAATACTTCAAAATCTTTGTCATGTAACTTTATATAATCTTCCATCGATAACTTACTTTTAGTGAATGTTTTAATACTTTTTGGTGATGCAATATGAGATGAATTATTGCGCTTTAATAATTCATTACATAATTTAGTAAATGTACCATTGATTGACACCTTTAAATTATTAGCAACATCAATCAAATTCTTATTTTCTTCATTCATTAATATATTTAATAGTTTATTTTTAATACAAGTTTTAATCAATTTTTTCTTTTATTTATTCGACTTTCTCTTTACATAGAGGACAGCAACTATTACAACCCGTTAACCATAAAGTTACGCATTCTTTATGAAATATATGATTGCATGATAAATTAATGACTGTATCATGCGGAACATAATCTTCGCAACAAATTTGACACGATTTATCTGGATCCTTTAATAAAGAATATTGTGTTTCTGACAAATTAGATAATGCATCTTGTGATATAGTTGGAGCTTGTACACTACGTCTTTCAATATCTTCAACTGTTTGTATCGTAAAGTTTTGCGGTAATTCGATATTGTTAGCTAAATTAGTTAATTCCATCACACTATTTAAAATATTAAGTGGCATACTGTCAGCATGATCAATCATAAATTGATTCATCGGTATCATTTCACCAATCTCATTACCGTCAGCATCTACTTGGACCATCATATTAGCTGCTTGATCACCATGACTCAATTCACCATCTATTACTAATAGTATATCAACATGTTCTGTCATCCTTTCCGATATAAAATGGTGCATCATATGAATCATCAATGCATCTGCAGTTTGGTCCGGGAATAATTCTTGTAACTCTTGAATTAATCGTACAATCATGTAACGAGGGGTCATGGCGAGACCTTCATCTTGAAATGTTATTAATAAAAGAGATATTGCTTCCAAAATATTAGCTTCCATGAGTTGAGTTGCGGGAACTGTGTCATCGTCTTCCTCCATGGAACTAGAGTCAGAATCAGAGTTGTCTTCACTAGAGTCAGAATCAGAGTTGTCTTCACTAGAGTCAGAATCATCTTTTTCATCATCTGCCATCACATTGGAATCAGAGTCAGAGTCATCAATCGCACCATCTAATTCTATCACGTTATTACATGCATCTTCTTCATGTATGTCGCGACATAATTCATCACATACTTTCATCCAAGATTCAAATTGATCATTTATAGATTTTTGTCTTTGTTCATCTGTTAATACGACATACATGGAATTATCAGATATATCGTTTATAAAACCACCAATATCACTCATTATTTCACCATATATTTTTCTTTTTAAACAATAAACAATATTATTTAAACCTGTAATATACTGGTCTACATTGATTAACATCATCATCGGAAGTAATATTTTCGCATATGTGATTGAATGATTCACCCTTCAATAATCTTAAGATAAAGTTAATAGAATATACTCCACATTCTGAGTTTTTAAATTGATGTCTGATTTTGTTATAATTAATAGTATTTACTATGTTATCAATATGGGTTTTTTTACTTTTTTTTCCAGAATCGTTTGCCACATTGTGTTTATAACACCAAGTTGCAATACGATTAACCAATTCATTAATTTGTTTTGTTGGTTTAGTGCCATAAGAATCAAAATAATATATTTCACTTTTATCAATATCAGCAAACATAGCTACCCAATGGGATCCTTTTTGCCACGATTCATCTAAATTAAAAATAAATCCTAATCTTTTAATTCCATCCTTTTTAAATTGATTGCAATTCATATTACGTATATTCAAATATGGTAATTTATCAAAATCCATTGGTACAGCTCCCATGAATTTAAAATCTTTGTAAACATGCTCATATTGTTCCATCACTTCAGCAATATTTGTAGTATTTAACCAATCAAAGCGACCTTGAGTAATCTTTGGTCTAAATGTATTAGAATTAATTTCTGCATCATTCAATTGTTTGACAAAATCTTGGGTCATCCAACATAATTGATCAGAACATACATCTTTTAAAGCATTAGTTAATTCTTTTACTAAATATTTTTTATTTTCTCTGATCACGATGGCTGTACCAACCTTTTCCTTATGACATTTCACATTATAGGCAACAACCATTCTAATTAGTGACTCAACTGTATAACATGACACACCATCATGCTTTTTTGAGGCAGCACATTTATTGTCTTCATTATTAGGTACAAACTTTTTGCTCATTTCATAATAAAAGAAAATATATTATTTTTTATCAAACATTAATGGGTTAATTATTTAGAAATACAATTTCTCCTTCATTCATATATCCGACAATAGTAGGGGTTCCTTCGACAGACTGTATGACGATACCCTTTGGTTTATCTTCATGATAATATTCGACACCTTCAAACTCTATCGGAACATATGATAATGTTTGATTTTCATGCAATGCTTTCATTTCTTTTAAACGTTCGGCATTACATTGTCTCTTCTTTTTTGGTAGGATTGCATGTTCAACATCTTCTGGTTGCATATTAACTACTTTAGCAATTTTTTTAATTAATGATACTCTTTCTTTACATAATGCTAGTTCATATGCTTCGTTCAAATCAATAAGTAAGTTTTCGATATCTATTCTGTGTGCTTCGTTCGCACTCCTAATTTTCTCCAAAACTGTATTAATCTTCATTATTAATCTATTAAATAGTGACAATGGAATGCAAAATCAATTTTTTATCGCATATAGTTTAATACAATTTGTCCTATTTCAAAATATTTTACAATGAGATAATCAATATATATGAATATAAAACCAACATATGGCAACTGATTTAGATTGATGTCATTCGTCATAATGAGAGTTGCCATATAATTTATAATCCCAAACAACACCATACGACTTTTAAATATCAATTTTAGAGGAGGAATGTATCGACTCAAAAATAGCGTTATGCATAATATAAATAATATTTTAGCAAAAGTTGATAACATTAATACAAAATTCATTACAATACAAAAATAATTTAAAAATTAATTTTTGAACAATATATTGACATATAGTATAAATTGTAAGATGGAAGCAATATATTGTCTGGAAACTGGATGCAAAATAAGATGCAATCATGGTCACTGTGAACAATGTGATTATATATTTTATCCTCAAGATATTGAGACCTGTGACGGAAATCATGGCGAATATGATGATTATTATGGTGATAAAGCCACCTATGAAAATAGAACAGAATATCATGTTCATTGTAAAGTAGAAGGATGTGATTTCACTGGTCCACACAATCATTATAAATGTACACATAAGGAATGTTCAAGATTAGATTTTCATTTACATTGTGACACATGTTCAGTCATATATCTGTCCAATGAATATCACAAACATTGTGTAAAAAAGGATTGTGATAGAGTAGATGCTCATAAACATTGTAAAACTTGTCAAGCAACATATTTAGTTAATGATTATCATAAACACTGTTCAATAGAAGGATGTGAATTATTGTCAAGTCATAAGCATTGTACACAATGTCCATTTATCAATACCAATAATGAATATCATAAACATTGTAAAGTGGATGGATGTAATAAAGTGAATCATCATATGCATTGTAACGTATGTTCCGATACATTTAATAACAAAGAATATCATAAACATTGTGTCGCTTGTAATAGAACCGATAAACATAAACATTGTCTAAAGTGTAAACAAGTTATCATTGGTGTACACAGTTGTTAAAAATTGATTTATGAATACTTAATTATCATATATTTAATTATCAATGAACTTTACTGAGAGAGATCGAGCTGAAATAATAACTATTCTTGGAACCGATTATAAACTATTTTATGGTCTGACAACCATGCCTATGGATGAATTCCTTGCATTACCATATGAACCGGTACCATCATTTTGGTTCACAACAACTTCCGATTTAGAAAATTATTTTTATGAAAAATATGGTGTTAACAACAATGATATAGTTTCTCCTAATGATGAAAGATTGCCATGTAAACTGTTTTCATATGGAACAGTTAAAACCGGTGTCTGTCAATCTCTAAGATTTATTATTATGATAGAAAAAATAATTAATTTATTAAGTATAAAATAATAGAAATAATATTTACATTATTATTATAAATGAGTTCTAATTTTAATCCAGAAGATTTATATAGATCAATGAATTTTCAAAGCAACGACGATGATTATAGCGATAGCATTGATTCCTATAATGTACAAGCACCATTACCAATAATTGGTAATACTTTTGGTAAACAATTACCCTTGAAATCACACCATATTCCTCAATATCATCTAAACACGATGCCTACCGAATCATCAATGCAACTATTAGAAAATGATGTGAATGATTTATTTAATTCAATTCAGGCACCAGACCTGGATAGAACAAATTTGGTAGGTGATGAATATGATGATGAAGACGGACCAACTATTGACAAAGATTTTGATACTTCGCATCTTATTGAAAACAATATTACTGAGAAAAAAACAGATGAAGTTTTACAAGACCATTTTGTAGTAGTTGATTCGATTGATCGCAATATTGATAAATACCCAAATCCTTTCTCATATAAAGTATATTTTAATGCTTTCGATTCTAACGATGCTAATATTACCAGAAATTTCGATAGAGTTAAAAGTGTAAAGTTAGAATCTGCAGTTCTCCCAATCAATTATTATTTTTTAAAGAGATCATTAACTTTAGACGTTAGTGACTATCTAACCGTTAGATATTTAGAAGATGTATCTCGTAACGAATTCTTTGATTTATCATCTACTGACATTAGTGGATCTTTCGCCGTCATAGATGTTATTGATACATTAAATGACACTGTTTTTACTAGATGCATTAAATTTGCTGTGGAAACAACATATCCTACAGCAATTACAAAAGTGTATGAGACATCATTTACATTTGATGCTGATGGTGAAAGTTTACCAATTGATGTTCATGATTCCAATACTACGTATTCAGCAGCCATATATGAATATTCTGTTCAAACATTTAATTTAATGGAAAATAAATATAATTTATTGTATGTTGATGAATTTTCTTACGCAAATGAATATTCTACTAATGAAGCCGTAAAACAATCTTTCTCAATTATGTTTCCAGATTGTAAAAATACACATGTTTATTATACAACATCTAAATTTAATGATAAATCTTATAAATTTAACAATTTAGGACATATTAATAAAATGACTATCAGTATTCGTGATCCAACTGGAACACAACTAAAAAATTCTTACGAAAACTATTTGGATTTAATCGTACCACGCACTAAAACATGTCAATGTGGTACTGATAGCGATGGATACTTTGTTAGAGATTATAGATGCGCTTGTTCTTATTTCCGTCATCCTTTCTATCATCATTTCCAAAATACAATGGTTTTCAAAATACAAGCATATGAGATAAATATTGATAAAAAAATATTTAACTGAATTAAAAGTGATAGTCGCCATTTACTTCAAACGCCCAAAAGAATTTATCTCTCAGCGTTTGTGAAAATATTTTTTCAACTGGAATATCATGAGTTTTTAAGAATGCGACAGAAATTCTAGGATCAATATAATTAGTTTTTGATGTTCCTAAAGAAATATTTTTCAATTCAATTTTTGATTCTTTTTTCATTTTATATTTCTTAACTTGATCTTTCAACTTTTTAATCTTTTTTTTTGATTTATCGTTACCATTGGATATCAAATCTTCAATATCCTTTTTAAAAGATAACATTTTATCTTTTAATTTCTTCATTCCTTCATCATGACTTTTACTAACTGCTTTCTGATGATTGCATAATAATGCAACTTTAGCATTAGCCGTATTAAATGAACTCAATAACATATCCATTTTATCATTCTTTGTATATGATTTATATTTTTCATTAATATTATCAATCTCTTGTTGAAAAGTATATGATGCATTATATGTTCTAAATACTTTAGCGGTAAAATCAGGCATTAATGATTTAATATATAAATTTAGTTCACTAGAATTCAATAGGTCAAATAAGTCATCGCCATTAACCTTGTCCTTCATAAACTTTTCCAAATTTTCATATACTTTCTCACTAACCGTTACTTGATTCACGTATCTAATAGAATCTTTTCCTAAGAAATCAAGTTTAATAATATTATTACCTTTTAACATAATGTGTTCATATCTTAATGAGGTAACACCAACTGTATCTGCTTGATCAGACCCTTTTTCATTACCAACTCTTAATGCCAAATTATCAATAAAATATAATGCAGTACTTAATTGTTTTACTGTCAAGGTACCATTAATAATATTATTTGTATTTTCCTTTCTAATTTTTTCAATATGTTTACCTAATTTACGAGCTTTATCAAATTTATCTTGATCTGATTGGGCTTTAAATTCGGACTGTTGACCTAACCATACGTATTTAGTTTTACCACTAATAACATCAGGCCAGCTAGCCAACCATTCTGCCTTATTATTGTGAACAATTTTGCCATACTTTTCACCATTAGGTAAAGGTAATGTATTTCCTTTGCCAATATTAATTGTTATATCTTTACTATTAACACGTTTTTTAATAGTACCAAGTTTAGGATGACATCCTCTGCCTATAAAAATACCGGCTGGTTCTAAACGAAAATTTCCTACGGGTTGTTCTTTGCCGTCGACGATCGCAACCTTATACTTTTCTTCGTTTTTATCGGTTGCAAGCTTCAAAGATTCTTTATCTGCTTTCGACATGTTTGCTTTTTTCTCTTTCTCTCTATCCAAATGTTTTATAATTTGAGAAAAATCACATAACTCTAATTTATCAATTCCTAATCCTTTAATACTAGGTTTCCAACTTTTGAAGAAATTTTTCTTAAATACTTTATTTTTATAATATTCTGTATCAACATATCGTGTAAACAATGTAATATATTCTTCGGCCAGGGGAGGTAACATAATGGATTTACCATCATATATGATTGGAATATTATGTTGTTTATATGGTGGTTGGAACACAACACCATTATGTGACAGAGTAGTCCATTTTTTAGTTGATTTTGCGCCACCAAATAAATTCAGCATATAATATGATGCAAGTTGCCTTATTTCGGTCATTAAACTATAGACACAATATTATTACGTCATATTATAATTTTAATAATATTATACTATACTATACAATGTTATTTGGGAATTTTCCTTAACATAATAAGTCCAAGTGTATCTGCTAAAGCTGTATCTCTCGGTGGTCTCTTATTATTATTCCACAGTCTATATATTAACTGGAGTCATTTTGATGAAAAGCATCAAACCGTAATCTTAGGCATGATCTTAGTTGCTCTCTTACTATTTGGAGGCAAAGTGTCAACCATGTCGTTCAAAGATATAATGTAAACCAGTAAAAATAAAATAATATTAATATTATAAAGCGATGTCTTTTATTATTACCGATTTAGAACCAATGATATTATCATCATCACCTGCCATGCCAGTATTAATATATACACCTACTAAATACAAACTTTATGATAATAAAGAATCAATATCTATACATGGTTCTTTTTTTATTATCGAGAACAATTTAAAGAAAAACACTACAGAACAAACCTTTTTTAATTTAGAAAGCTTGTTCATTCATATAAATGATAAAACTTTCACAATCAACATAAGTACTTGTGAAATAGAACAATCAAATGACAATATTAATGATTGTGTACAATGTACCGACATTCACACTATTGGAGAAACAATCCAAAGAGAATTCTACTTATCAAATGATAATTCGTATATTGATAATGTGATAATCAAAATAATAAAAAACATAAATAAATACCATAATTTGGTAGAAATATCATCGTTTTACAATATACAATCTGACGAGATGGATAAAATGAATAATATGTTAGATAATGTTGCGTCTAAACCAATACCGATACCAATTAAAGATCCTTCAATGCATCAGATATGGCATCATTAGCATTTTCAGTCACTTCGTATTCCGTATTAAATAAATTATCTGTGCTATCAACCACGATGACTTGTTGCACGATAGGTTTCGCACTCACTATATCAACACCCCTATTATACAGGTTACTTAACGAATCTCTATAATAAACCATTATTAACACACATATTGCTATTAATAAAATACAATATAAAATTTCAGTAGTTTGAATCATTATAATATCATTGATCAAGAAAATAGATTCTTATAAATTAATTTAAATATCTTCAAATTCAAAATCATCAAAATCATCGGCTGCAATTTCTTTACGTATTACTGGTTTTTTAATATCTAATTCTCTCATTTCATCTGCCGAATAAATATGCAATATGAAACAATTACTATTTGATAATCCATCTTCATATTGCACAAATACAAAATCACCAACATTAACACGCCTTCTAAATGATCCAGGTAATACACTATTTAATTCTAAACTTGAATTTAATAATGTTACCATAAAACGTTTACTACCCAATGATTTGGTCACTAGCGCAGCAAACGTATGATCAAGTTCAGCATTAGGTGTAATATCGTCAACATTAACTGATTCAACAATAGTTGAGTTTTTCATACTTTTTTGATGTTTACCGCCAGCGTTTTTACCCATTATTATACACTATATATTATTTTCTCCATAAATAAAATATTCAATTTTTTAAGTTCCATGTTCTCTCAAATATAGTAAGCAATCAACATATTCTGCTGTTTCAACGTGACATGGTATAAATTTTGGTAGAGAACAACCATTATCGTGAACAAATTTTAAACATGCTAAATGTCCATTTTCGCATGCTACTATCCCAGCTTTACGATGCATTGGAATACCTATTTCCAGGGCCCATGATAAAATATTAAGATGACCACCATCACATGCACCATAATATACCATTGATGATAATTTATAATCATTATCGTGTAAATATTTTAATATATGTAAATGTCCATCACATGCTATACAATCAAGTGTTCCTTCATTTGCATTAAAAGGAAATCCCTTTTTATCCAGGTATATCAATATGTCCAAATGACCATATCTACATGCAAAATTTGGCAGTTCTTGATTTAATATAGCACCATGGTCAACCAATAGTTTTAAACAATTTAAATGTCCTTTACGTATTGGACCATATACTGCATCACAATGTAATTTGCAACCATTATCAAATGCCCATTTTAATACATCATAGTGACCATTTTCACTTGCTACATATGTCACATCATCGGTCCATATGCAACCATTTTCTCTCAACCAAATTAATATATGCAGGTGTCCATATTGAGCAGCAATTCTACATAATCGAGCTTCCTTTTTACAACCACGTCTTACTAAATATTTCATTAAACCATGTACACAAATATCGTTATTGCTCGCACTTGCAAATGGTATTCTCGGTATGTTATAATGTGTCGCATGGTAATCACTAATAATATATTCGCCACCAGGTTCCATATTTAATATGATAAAATGTTGCGTATTTTTTATCATTAAATAATCACACAAACTTAGCATCTCATTAATATTATCTGAATTAATATTTCTCTTATTAAAATTATTTAATAATATTCTATCAATAGGAAAAATATCTGGTATCGGAATATTAATACTTTCATCGTCTTCTAACATTGTATTAATTAAATTAGACACAATATCTGTCAAATTTAGTTCGTTAAATCTAATAACATCCATTACAATAATAATATACCATATCTCCGTAATATATTAATCAATTTTTTAAGACGAATGCAAACTTTTTACATAGTTCATCTATAGACTTGTATCTACCAGCATTACCAAAGTGTCCTTGTCCCATTTGAATTTCAATAATACGTTTACCGCTAACATTCGTATTCTTATCTCTCAACCTAGCTATAAATTTCAATCCTTCCCAATACTGCACTCTTGGATCATGGAAACCTGTCGTAATATAGATGTTGGGATAGGATGCAACCTTGAGATTAGTATATGGACAATATGTTTTCATATAATCAAAATCAGCTTGAATATTTGGATTGCCCCATTGAGTCCATTCTTCAACTGTTAAAGGTATGGATGAATCACTCATAGTAATTAATGCATCTGTAAATGGTACACCCATAATAATATTTTTAAAACTACTTGGATACATTGATGCCATTACACCAGCTAATAGGCCGCCAGCAGATCTACCTTCACATGTGACATTTTCTTTATCAATATACGATAGGGACACAAGATGATTTCTACAATCATGAAAATCAGTAAATGTATTCATTTTATTATGCATTCTACCATCCTCATACCATTCTTGACCTAAAAAGGCACCGCCACGAATATGACAAATAACAAAACAGTAGCCATAATCCAATAATGTAATATTCTTAAAACTAAATAATGTATCAATTGTTAAACCATAAGCACCATAACCATACATATATAATGGCATATTACCCTTATCTCTCAATTCTTTCTTATACATTAGGGAGCAAGGAATCATTTTACCATCTTGACTTGGTGCTAGAATACGTTCGCATGCATACAGATCTTTATCATAATTTGGAATATTTTTAGACCATGCAACAGATGTTACCGGTTTACCATTCAACATACTTACATACATCATTTTCAATGGTTTTGTCATAGATTCAATACCGACAATCATTCGCTCATCATCAATAATACACGATCTCAAACTGATATTATAAACTTTATTGATATTATTTGGCCAATTTTTTGTTGACCAGGTATCCATCTTTGTTACAATGACATCATCTATTAAATTAAACGTGTATACATTTTCCCCGTTCAAATAATTGATATAATCATTACCATGAACAGTTGTGGTAAAGAACATGCCTTGAACATTAAAAAATATAGATGTTATAGTTACTAATTTATTATAAGGTATCAAATCAGTGAACAAACTTTGATCTTGAATAAGGCCATTAAACTTTGATAATGGTTCCATAGTCACCTTGTAATTCACACTATTATTACTGTTGGTTAAAAAATACATCATTCCATCTCTCAAGTCAGCATTCACTAATACTTTATCTTGAATATCGCATATTGGCATCAAAGTCCAAGATGCTGTGTCCAACATAGATGCTGTGTCCAACATAATATATTGCATTTTTGTTTGATCATAATCCGATGACGATATAAATAAACATTTATTATCGGAACTTAGATTTGTTGATAAGTTTAATACATCATTCAATTCTGTATAAATTATTTGACTTGATTTGTCTAAAATATTGTAAAATACTAGTTCAAAAGGTCTTTTGTTTTCATCTTCTCGAATGTATGCGATAATGTTGTTATTTAGCCATGTATATTCACAATACATTACGTTTTCCATCACTGTATCAATACGATTTCCAGAAGCAATATCAATCAATACAATTTCATAACATTCAGATCCATTATAATCTACGCCATATGACATAATTGTTTCATTATAGTTGGTGGTAAATTCCAATACATCGCATTGAGCTTTATCTTTGGCTAATTCATTAATATCTAACATTAATGTTTCCTTACCATTGTTCAACTTATAATATTGATTATAATTTTCACCATCAATGAATCTTGCAAAATAGGTATTTAATGATTTAGCACTATGATGAGGAATAGCAAGAGTGTCATAATTTTTATCCATTCTTGATATAATATCGATTTTTAATTGTTCACTTAATACATTATCAATATTTTGTTCAAAAAACTCATTTTCTTTTTTCAACAACGAAATAATTTCTTCATTATCTCGCTTATCATTTCTCAACCAATAATATTCATCTTCGATATATGTGGGAGGATCTATTAATAAATTTTTATCTCCTCTATCTTTATCGTCAGTGCGAACACTTTCTCTACCAAATGCCACTAAATGTGATCGTTTTGCATATATAGGTTCCATTGCTATATATAATAATAAGTATTTAACTAATTTACGTTGGATATTCTGTCCATTGTATTGATCCTGCAATATCATCAGTGTTATTTAAAGTTTTAGCAGCTAATACAATATAATCTACATTACCATCAATATCGCATGTTAATTGAATACTACGATCTAATGTCTGGGAAGTGAAATCTGCATTATTTGAAAAATATCCTTGAAAAATAGGACGAGGAATAACAGTTGTGACATCTAATGATGTACCAGATTTGTTAATTTCTATTACACTACCGGATGGCACCGTGGTCCAAGTGCCACCTATTATTGGACAAAAGCTTACATCAGAATCAGTTGGTGCCAAATAATGATATATATAATATGCTACATTTGCACCAGATGTAGACACAATTTGTGCACCTATTATTTTTGCCGCCGTTCTCTTACTAATTTCATCATCAATTAAACGAATTCCTAATATAGGATATACAGTTGTCGTAATGGAAACTGTGCTATCCAAACCAGATGAATATGGATTTCCAAGTTGTTCAAATCCACCTTCACTAATTGCTGTGGCACAAATCATTTTCATTCTACTTGTTTTAGATGCCGTACCTTCATTAGTTATTTGATATCGTATTGGTAATGAGGCGCGTGTCATATATGTTGTCAATTTAGCATTTGCATTATAAAAATCATGCACATAATAAATATTACCATAACAAACAATGCCTGTTCTAACACGACCAACCCCCAACCATTCTAAATCAAATATAAAAATTTGAGCTTTTTCATTATTTAATACTATACCTAGTACAGTTTAGTATATAAAACTATTCAGTCTTATAGGGAGTACTATTTCCCGTTATCCGCTGGTGTAATACTTCACGGTATATATTTATACGAA
>Ga0257127_1001434_pt1 | contig 16797 bp, 18 predicted proteins | sample SI060_135mmetaG_FD_190152 | JGI IMG/M metagenome (GOLD analysis project Ga0257127, IMG submission 190152) | Marine microbial communities from Saanich Inlet, British Columbia, Canada - SI060_135m | ecosystem: Environmental > Aquatic > Marine > Inlet | place: Canada: British Columbia | collected... | reverse complement strand
TATTCAAGTCAGCTTTTACATTCCAAGCTCCTGCTGTAACATAGGTTCCACCCACTTCAGTTGCTGTCGCAGTCATCGAAGCAGTTGCTACAAATAATGCTGCTAAAGCTGTATTTAATTTAGGGTCATGACAACTTAAGCATGTTTAAAAACCTGTTAAAGTACCGTCATGAAAATAAAAAACAAGTATGTAATTCGTTCACGTATTTCAGAGGCTAAATTTAGACAAATAATTTTGTTATTTTCTGAGGATTTGAGCGCAACTCAAATCTCTAATTTAACACATTTAAGCAGGCAAACAATTAACAAATATTTAACCGCTATTAGACTTAGAATTTTAGATTTATCCTTGCTCCAGTCTGATCCATTAGTGGGGCAGATTGAAGTTGATGAGTCATACTTTGGCGCACGGCGCGTCCGCGGAAAACGCGGCCGTGGTGCCAGAGGTAAAACGATAGTATTTGGCTTATTAAAACGAGGCGATCAGGTGTATACAGAAATAGTACCAAACTGTAAGAGTGCTACTCTACAAAGGATTATTAAGGGTAAGACTAGTATTGATAGCGTTATCCATTCAGATGGGTGGCGCGGGTATAATGGTTTAGTAGATTTTGGCTATAAGAAGCATTTTAGAGTACATCATAGCAAGAATGAATTTGCCAGGGGAAACTCTCATATTAACGGCATAGAATCATTTTGGGGTTATGCCAAAATAAGACTGGTAAAATTTAAAGGAATGGATAAAAAGATGTTTAATTTACACCTAAAAGAATGCGAATTTAGATTCAATAATCGCAAGCAAAATATTTACAAAATTTTGCTTGGAATCTTTAGAAAAGAGTCGCTTAAGTTGTCATGACCCATAAATTTTATTAATAGAGGTGTACTGTATGTTGTATGGAGATAAGGTTGTTTTAAGGCCATTTGAAAAAAATGATCTGGAAAAAAATTTGAATTGGATTAACAATTCAAATTTCCAAGAACTATTTTTAACTTACCTTCCGATTACAAAGACTGAAGAATATAAATGGTATGAAGGTGTAATACAATCTAAAGTAAAAATAATTTTTTCGATTGAAACGAAAGATACAGGTCAATATATTGGCAATATAGGATATAGTGATATTGATTATAAAAATAGAAAGGCTGTAATTTGGGTGTATATTGGTGAGAAGAAGCAGCGAAGAAGAGGATATGGCCAAGAAAGTTTTAGCATGATGTTGGATTATGGTATAAATTTTTTAAATTTAAGAAAGATATCGCTTAATGTCGCTAAATACAATAGTGATGCGATAAGCTTGTATGAGAAAAATGGTTTTTTAGTAGAGGGCGTATTCAAAGACGATATATTTATAAAAGGTAAATATATTGATGTAATAAGAATGGCAAAAATATATATTTAATGAATAATGTAGTTCATCTTAAAGATGATAAATTCTGGAGTCTTCTAAGAAGAATTAAAATTGACGATGCATGGAGGTCATCTATATATAGTGAATGTAAGTTAGCCTATTATAGGCAGCGCCCTTTAGATGAAAATAAAAAAATAAGCGATGCGTCATTTGTACTGAATTGGGAGCAAGAGCCTGCAGCTATTTTTTTTGGAGCGGTTGTAGAATTAAATAAGATGAGTGAGTTGGTTTTTTATGAGGCCCCATGTATTTTAATTGAAAAAAAATTTGGATTAACTACAAGGGCAAAAAAAAAGTTTCTTTGTGAGTTTGACAAAATTCTGGATCAGGCAAATGGAAATGTTTGGTATAGAGATTATTTTATTAATGGAAATGCATCTTTCTTGACTAATTATTTACTAAAAAAAGGCGCTGTTGCAACCCCTGTATTTTCCAAGGTAATTGACCTTTGTTTGGACGAAGCTTCACTATGGAAAGGGATAAGAAAGAGTTATTCCAGTTTAGTAAATAACGGTTTAAAAGAAATGAGTCCAAAAATTTTAACAAATGATAATATTACTCAGCAGCATATGGAAAAGTTTCGCGAGTTGCATAGGTGTGTTTCTGGGCGTGAAACTAGATCTATAGAGAGTTGGCAGAGGCAATTTGAGTCGATACAAAATAATGAAGCGTTTGTAGTTTTTGGAGATTTGGATGGAGATTTGGTAACAGCTGGGTATTTTAGTTATAGTGAGATGAATTGCATTTATGGAAGTTCAGCATCTCGTCGTGATATGTTTCATAAGCCTCTTTTTCATTCAATTATGTGGACAGCAATTCTACATGCGAAAAAAATTGGCTGCAAATGGTTTGAAGTTGGTGAGCAAAATTTTAAAAATCACCCTTCAGATAACCCTCCAACTAAAAAAAATATTAATATTAGTGGTTTTAAAGCGGGTTTTGGCGGGAATAGTAAATTTTATTTGGATATTAAAATAGGTGCCGATAATATAAATCATACAAATAGAGTTGATACTCTAGTTATTAATAACTAATATGAAAATTGCATTAGGAGCCGTTCAATTTGGCCTACCTTATGGTGTATCAAATAAATTAGGAAAGGTTGGTGATTCTGAAGTAAAAGAAATATTGCAGTATGCACTTAAAAAGGGGATTAAGACATTAGATACCGCACCGTTATATGGAAACTCGGAAGAAATTATCGGTAATTTTATTCACGATAATAATGGCAAATGTTTTGATATTGTAACCAAAACCCCGCATTTTAAAAGCGGTTGTATTGACAATAAACAAATAAATAAATTCATTGAAACTTTTAATTTGTCGCAAAAAATATTAGGTCAGGAGTCAATATATGGTTTATTGGTACATAACTGCGATGATCTTTTCTTGCCTGGTGGCGAGAAGCTGTTTAAAGTCATGACCGAACTTAAAGAGAGTGGTGCTGTAAAAAAAATAGGTGTTTCTGTATATGACAGCGAACAAATTGATATTGTTTTAGATAATTACCCGGTAGATTTAGTGCAACTTCCTGTCAGTATAATTGATCAAAGACTTGTCAAAAGTGGACATCTTGATAAACTAAAAAAGCTTGGTGTAGAGATTCATGCAAGAAGTATTTTTCTACAAGGCTTGCTTTTAATGCCATTAAACTCCATTCACCCTTGGTTTAATCCTATTAAAGAAACATTGAAGATGATTCACAAAGAGGCAGAAAAACAAAACATTAGTGTATTGCAACTTGCTATGGATTTTGTAAATAGTATTGATGAGATTGACAAAATTGTGACTGGTGTTAATTCATTGGAACAATTATCTGAAATTATTAACATATCACCATCATTTATTGATAAAAACAAATTACATAATTTATCAATAAATGATCCAATTTTTCTTAATCCATCAAACTGGGAGGCAGGCGTTTACTCGAAATGATAAATAAGACCAAGTTAGGTAATCTGTGTGAATACGATGTTGTGTTTTGTGACAGCATGAAAGCCTTAAAGCAGGCCTATAAAGACGGCCTGTCAGATTCAGCAGTAGTCAAAACAAGCTCTCCATCGATGTTATGGGAAAAGAAGGCCAATATTCAACATGTTGAAAAAAGATGGTCTGTTGAAGAAAAAAAAAGGTTTCTACGTACAGTTAAGGAATTATCTGAAAATATATTTGATGAATCATTAGGCGTTAATGGAATTGGACGTGATGCTGCAATTGTTGCTACAAAATCTGCAGTTACATTTCAAAGATTACTTTATAAAGCGGCCTGTTTAGATGAGAATGATTTTCTAGATTCTAGATTGTTTATACGTGTTGGAGATAAAGACAGTTCGGTGAGTAATAGTTTGAATTCCCCTTGGGATGTTCTACTGTTAAAAAATAAGAATTTTTCAATTGTTGGTTATCAAATTGATGCAGATGAATACAACATATTTAATGAACAAAAATTATCAAAATGGAGTCGCTACAAATTAGCTGGTATGGAAGCGTTATTTTTTCGTTTAGTTATGAAAATAATGCCGTTACTTCCAGACCGGCTTTTCAGAAGAAAGTTATTAATTTATAGAGAAAATGAGTTGATAATAGATATTGCTTCTTCGCTTATTCTAAAAGGAGTTAAGGTTGAAGAATTTAAATACCCACATATAAATAACAAAAATATACCAAAAATAGATTATTCAGAGTTGTATAGTGTTATCTTGCCTATTATGCAAAAAAGAGTAAGACAGTGGGTGGTAAAGCCTGCAGAAGAGGTTGTTATGTCGTTATTCAAAGAGCATATAAAGAAAAAAATGGAAACTTTCGATCAGTTTACGCATCATCTCAAAAAGTCGATTGTAGTTGATAAAAATATAAAAACCTCTCTAATGACTAGTGCGCCTGGAAATTTATATGGACAGGCTCTTTCATATGTGTGCAATCTGCGCAGCATCCCACTTATTGCGGTTAGTCATGGTGTAACTACAGAGATAAGTAAGTGGCATGATAGTGTGAGCATTTTATTTGAAAATAGTGTTTCTGATGCCGTGTTTTATTATAATAGAAAAGGCTCCCAAAGTCAGAGTAAAAGTCATTTTGATAAAGCTTGTCATCATGTGGTAGGGGCATCTTCAAGACATATTAGGATGAAGTCTACTAGTAGTCCAAGCAGTGTTTTACAGCCCATTGTTTATATTTCTACTAACCTATATCAGGGCAATATTGGACATTTTATTTCGTCAAATACTGATTATGGAAAAGCAATATTTGAGAAAAAAATAGTTACAAAAGTTTTAGGAAAGCTTCCCCATAAAGTGCTTTATAAAACCTATCCAGTAGATAATCATAGATATACTGACTTAGATCCAGTATTAAGTGATGTATTAAATACTAAGAATTTAGATCTATTTACAGAGAAAATTGATATGCGTTATTTAATTTCTAACTATCGTATATTGGTAACTACTTGTGCTACAAGTACACTGGGTTGGGCGGTTATGTCAAGAAAACCCGTTATTTTTATTAACCAGAGGGAAACTGGACCTTTAGCTGTAGATGCCTACGCAAGTCTTTCTAAGGGTTTGTTTGTTTTTGATAATGCTGACGATGATTTTCATATTAAGCTTAAAGATTTCCTTTCAAAACCTGTTGATGAAATTGAGTATTTATGGAGGAATAAGGAAGTTTTTCGAAAAAAAATGATTGTAGATTATTTTTCAGCATATGAAGGTGGTGCAGGCGCACGTGCAGCAAAAATAATAGTTAAAGAGTACTTAAGCTAATTTTATGAAAATAATTGCAATAGTACAAGCGCGAATGGGGTCGACACGTTTGCCAAATAAAGTAATGTTACCACTAGGTAAGCAAATACCAATGATTGAGGTTTTATTTTCCCGTTTAAGCCGATCTAAAAAGATAGATCAAATTATACTTGCAACATCGACTGATGTGAAAAACCAACCTTTGGTAGAGCATATAATTGAGTTAGGTTATGTTGTTTTTCGAGGCAGCGAAAATGATGTTTTAGATCGTTTTTATCAAGCATCGATGTCTCATGAGTCGGATACGGTGGTTAGGATTACTGGAGATTGTCCATTAATAGATTCAGAAATTGTGGATGCTGTTATTGAGGCATATGAATCAAGTGGTGCAGATTATGTATCTAACGCATGTCCGCCAACTTATCCTGATGGTCTAGATGTTGAAGTATTCTCTTCTTCTTCATTAAAAATTGCATGGAAAGAAGCAAAAACAACAACTGATCGTGAGCATGTCACACCGTTTATTCGTGAATCTAAAAAATTTAAAGTTGTAAATTTTACTAATAGTAAAGATTATTCAAATGAGCGTTGGACAGTTGATGAGCCAGAAGATTATCAAGTTGTTAAATCTATTTTCGAACATTTTTCACCAAGAATCGATTTTTCTTGGGATGAAGTGTTGCAACTCAAATACTCACAACCAGACATATTTGTAGAAAATCAACATATTAATCGTAATGAAGGGGCGGTAATGGGCACAGGGCAAAAACTTTGGAAACGAGCAAAAAAAGTAATACCTGGTGGTAATATGCTTCTCTCAAAGCGTGCTGAAATGTTCCTGCCTGATCAATGGCCAGCCTATTATAGTAAAACAAAAGGGTGTAACATTTGGGACCTAGATGGCAATAAATTTATCGATATGTCAATTATGGGTATTGGCACTAATATTCTTGGCTATAGTCACTTTGAGGTTGATGAGGCGGTTATGAAAACAGTGCAGTCTGGCAATATGTCCACTTTAAATTGTCCTGAAGAAATCTATCTAGCGGAAAAATTAATAGATATGCATCCATGGGCTGATATGGCAAGGTTTGCACGCTCTGGAGGGGAGGCAAATGCAATTGCGATTCGTATTGCTCGTGCTGCTAGTGGAAAAGATAAGGTAGCTATTTGTGGCTATCATGGGTGGCATGATTGGTACCTCTCTGCTAACCTGGGCAATGATAAGTCGTTAGATGGGCACCTGCTACCAGGCCTAGATCCAAAAGGAGTGCCCCGTAACTTAAAAGATACAACAATTCCTTTTCAGTATAATAATTTTTCAGAGCTTAAGGCACTTGTAGATGATCATGATATTGGTGTGATTAAAATGGAAGTGCAACGTAATGAACCGCCTAAAGATGGATTTCTTGAAAAAGTTAGAAAATTAGCAACAGAAAAAAAGATAGTCCTTGTCTTTGATGAATGTACTTCTGGATTTAGGGAGACATTTGGCGGTCTACATAAGAAATATGGTATAGAGCCTGATATTGCAATTTTTGGTAAAGCTCTAGGTAATGGTTACGCAATTACAGCTATAATTGGCCGTAGAGAAGTTATGGAGGCAGCACAATCAACCTTTATTAGTAGTACCTTTTGGACGGAGCGCATCGGACCGACAGCGGCACTCAAGACACTAGAGGTTATGGAGCGTGAAAAGTCTTGGGAACAGATTACAAGTACAGGTTTAAAGATACGTGATGGCTGGCAACAACTAGCAGATAAGCATAGTATTAAGATATCTCACTGGGGTATTCCATCATTAACTGGCTTTACTATTCAAAGTGATAATGCACTTGCGTACAAAACAATAATCACACAAAATATGTTATCTAGAGGGTATTTAGCATCAAATAGTGTTTATGTTAGTACAGAACATAAACAGGATGTGCTAGATGGTTATTTCAACGTATTAGATCCACAGTTTGCATTGATTAAAGAGTGTGAAGATGGTAGAGACCCAAGTGAATTGTTAAACGGCCCTATTTGTCACTCTGGATTCAAGCGGTTAAACTGATATTAACTTATTGTATTGGCAGTTGAAAATCTAGAGTTATGATATACAAAACTAGAAGCAGCAATTACAGTTAGAGATTGATTGATAATGAAAATTGTTATACGAACCGACTCATCTAAAAAAATTGGGTCTGGGCATGTCATGCGCTGCCTCACACTTGCAGTGGCACTCCGTGATTCAGGAGTAATCGTAGAGTTTGTTACACGGACCCATCCAGGGAACATGATTGAACAGATAAGCAGCAAAGGATTTAAAGTGCATTCATTGCCTACCCCTAATATTGTTAAACAAGTAAAAAATCTAGACAGATATGAAGAGTGGCTCAGTGTTAAACAGTCAACAGATGCTAATGAAACTATCCAAGTAATTACTAATATAGAAGTAGATTGGTTGATTGTAGATCATTATGCATTAGACTATAAATGGGAAGAAAGGCTCAGGCCGTATACTAAAAAAATCATGGTAATTGATGATCTAGCTAATCGCAGTCATGATTGCGATGTGTTACTAGATCAAAATCTATTTAAAGATATATCAACCCGTTATCACGGGAAACTTTCTGAGCGCTGTATTCAATTGTTAGGGCCCAAATATGCACTTCTACAATCAGATTATGCTCAATTGCGTAAACAGGTGCAACCTAGACAACAACCTCCAAGTAATATTCTAATATTTTTTGGAGGTGTTGATCAGTATAATCTGACTGGTTTAACACTTGCAGCCTTAAAGTTAGTCGATGTATCATTTAGTGTAGATGTGGTAATGTCAAAACAAAGCCTATACTATGAGAAAATTAAAAATCAGATAGATAATATACTTAATGTACAATTATATTCAGACCTACAATCACTAGCGCCTTTGATATTGAAGGCAGATTTAGCAATTGGTGCAGGCGGATCCACAACATGGGAAAGGTTTTGTCTTGGCTTGCCATCGTTGATTATCACTCTTGCAGATAACCAACGAGTAGTAAATAATTATTTACACCAGTTAGGCTTAATTGATTTGATTGGTGATATAGAAGCAGTTACAAAGACTGATATTGTTTCTGCCATTGAAAGAAAATTAAATTGTAATGATATTGACTATCATACAAAGCGTTGTATGGAGATTTGCCCAGGCCAAGGCTCTACTTTTGTTGTTAATGCATTGCTTGATTTTAGTAGTGTGAAGTAAAAATTACTAGTAAATATAATTGCATGTTATCACTAAGTAAAATGAGTTTCAATAAGGTCCAATATGAAGACCTTAAAATGATTCTACAATGGAGAAATGACAGTAACGTAAGAAATAAAATGAAGAATCAACATATTATTTCTTTCATGGAGCATGAAAAATGGTTTTATGAGACTGTGAATGATGTTTCATGTGAATGGATGATTATTGAATATGAAGGAAAGAAAATGGGCGTGGTAGGTATTAAAGAAATAGATAAAAATACAATGTCATGTACATGGGGCATGTATTTATCACCAAAAATAAAAAACCTTGGACTCGGTGTTCTTGCTGAAATAAAAATTATAGATAGGATGTTTTTTAAGCATAACATTCACACTATTTGGGGTGAAGTTTTTCCTGATAATAGAAATATTTTGAGAATACATGAAAAGTGTGGTTTTAAGGTTATTAAGGATTGTGATGATATTTTAATGATTTCAATGACAAGAGATGGATGGAATGGAAGGAAAGATAGTATTGTTAAGGAATTTGCACTGAAATGATTATAGTTACAGGAGTTTCAGGTGGAATTGGTTCGGTTATATCGAATGATCTTTCTATGACTGATAGTATTGTTGGCCTATATAACACTAATAAGCCAACTAATAAAAATAAAGGCATATTGTATGAACAAATTGATTTACAGGATGAAAATCAAATAATTGAATTTATTGATAAATATAGAGCAGAGTTGTCGAATATTACATTAGTGCATTGCGCTGCAGTCAAGAGTGACAAATTAATGGTAAATATTGACTCTAGTGATTGGCAAGCTATTTTTGATGTTAATGTAAAGGGTTCTTTTTTACTTACAAAACACATCCTAAAAATAATGATGGGGGATCGATGGGGTAGAGTGATTTTTCTTTCTTCTAAAGGGAGCGAGGCGGGTGATATAGGTACAGCAGCATATTCATCAAGTAAAACAGCCCTTCTAGGAATGTCGAGAACCTTAAGTAAAGAATACGCATCTTTTAGCATAACATCTAATATTATATCTTTAGGTGCTTTTAATGCTGGACTTTATTTAGATTTAAGTAAGAAGGTGAAAAAAGAAATATTGGAAAAAATACCATCTAAAAAAGTTGGTAATATTGTAAACATTAGTAATGCTATAAAATTTATTATTAGTTCAGATTATGTTAATGGTTCTGTTATAACAATAGACGGTGGGGTTTAGAATTGTGGGTGAAGAATATAGGTATGACATTGAAGGTAAAGAAGAAATTATTATTGAATTACATGATAATGTATTTGCACCAACAGGCACTAGTGAAGAGATTATAAAGGCAGTTTCAACTAATTTAATCAAACCAGGAACTTTACTTGATTTAGGATGTGGGTCGGGTATTGTTGGGTTTTCACTCTATAGGATGGGTAAAGTTTCTTCCAAATTATATGCCTCCGACATAAGCCACCATGCGGTTGAGCTAGTAAGGGAAAATGCAAAAAAGAACAATATAGAGTGTGATGCTAGAGATGGCGAAATATTTTCTCCGTGGGTAGACAAAAAGTTTGATTATATAATAGATGATATTTCTGGAATATCACAAGAAATTGCAGAAATAAGCCCATGGTTTAAAAATACAATGTGCAATTCAGGTAAAGACGGCGCAGATTTAGTGGTTAATGCAATAAGACAAGCTCCGTCTTACTTATCAGATGGAGGTAAGTTTTTTTTCCCTGTATTGTCATTGTCAAATGTTGACAGAATAATTTCATGTGCTTCTGATGTTTTTGAATGTGTTGAGAGGCTTAGTCATAAGCTATGGGCACTTCCTGATGAAATGAAACCTTATCTGGATAGGTTGAATGAATTACATAAGAAGGGCTATATTAAATATGAAGAGAAATTTGGTCTTATACTTTGGTATACAGATGTTTATGTAGCATATAATCCAATAAAAAAATAAGGAGCGGTATTATGATAGATGAAAATAAGGTTATTAATATAATCAGTAACGCACTAGACATGAAAAGTAGTCTAGTTACTATCGATTCTTCTAGTGAGAGTATTGAGGAGTGGGATTCACTTGCGCATTTAAGCATATTGGTGGCTTTAGATCAGTGGTTAAATGGTCAAGCAGGAAAAATATCTGATTTGGCTACAGCAACTTCTGTTAAAGAAATTGTTGATTTATTAAATAAAAATATTGATGACTGAGTTTAATGTAAAAATTGAAGCTATAGAGTACTATCTTGGTGAAATACAGGAATCAGGTTCAGACCTTAAAAAAGATAACCCAGATTGGAGGATAGATGACATTGAAGAAAAAACAGGTATTAGTACACGGTGGATTTCTTCCAAAAATACTACGGCAGTTGACTTGGCATGTAAAGCCTGTGAAAAAATTTTTAAAAAAATAAATAGAGATAGTATAGATACTCTTATTTTCGTAACACAATCACAAGATTACTTTTTACCATCGTCATCATGTGTTATTCAAGATAGGGTTTCATTAGGCACCACTACAAAGTGCTTTGATTTAAATTTAGGTTGTTCTGGCTTTATATACGCATTATCTATGGCATCAGCATATATAAACTCGGGTTTAGGTAAAAAAATATTAATTGTTTGTGCCGATACTTATAGTAAATATATAGATAAAAATGATCGGACAAATAGACCTATTTTTAGTGATGCTGCTTCGGCAACTGTTGTAACGATCTCAAATAATCACACAGTCGGCCCCTTTGATTTTGGAACAGACGGTTCTGGATATGAAAAGTTAATAATAAAAAATGGAGCATCAAGATCTGGGTTTTTAAAAAATAATAAAGCACCTAAATTGTATATGGATGGATCTTCTGTTTTTATGTTTACTATGTCAACTGTACCAGAAAGTATGAATAAACTATTGGAAGAACATAAAATAGACAAAGACAAAATTGATTTGTATGTTTTTCATCAAGCAAGTAGAATTGTTTTAAAGAATTTACAAAGAGTATTAAATATACCAGATAGTAAAATGTATATAAATTTAAGCAAAACAGGTAATACAGTTTCATCAAGCATACCTATTGCTCTAAAAAATGCTGATAATCAATCTATTATTTCTAATAATAATTTAATTGCCCTATCTGGTTTTGGTGTAGGTTTGTCTTGGGGTTCATGCTTATTGACATGGAATAAGCTTTTATAAGTTCATATGTATATAAATAATAAAGCACTCGGTATGGGTCATAGCCCTTTAATAATTGCAGAGATGTCAGGTAATCATAATCAATCATTGGATAAAGCATTAGAAATTGTGGAGGCAGCGGCAAATGCAGGTGCTCATGCATTAAAACTGCAAACTTATCATCCGGATACAATCACCATGGATATGAGCACTCCAGAATTTATGATTGCTGGTGGATTATGGGATGGCCAAAGCTTGTACGAGTTGTATAAGGGTGCATTTATGCCATGGGAGTGGCATAAACCATTATTCGATTATGCAAAAAAAGTTGGTATTACAATATTTAGCTCACCCTTTGATAATACGGCAGTTGATTTACTTGAGGATCTGAATACACCAGCCTATAAAATAGCCTCATTTGAGGCAGTAGACCTGCCTTTAATTAAATATGTGGCTCAAACTGGAAAGCCTATAATTATCTCAACGGGCATGGCAGATGCAGAGGAGATCCAGGAGGCGATTGAAGCTGCACGAGAAGGCGGGTGTAAAGAGTTGGCGATATTGCATTGCGTGAGTGGTTATCCCGCTCCAGCAGAAGATTACAATTTAAGAACGCTGGTTGATATGCAAAAAAGATTTGGACTAATTACAGGTTTGTCAGATCATACAATTGATAATATAACGGCTATAACTAGTATTGCATTGGAGGCGTCTATTATTGAAAAACATGTTACACTGGATAGAAATGGCGGTGGCCCGGATGATTCTTTCTCGTTAGAATATGGAGATTTGAGAGAGTTGTGCGTGGGCGTAAAAACAGCATGGGAGGCCCTAGGAAGGGTTGATTATAGTCAAAAGTCTAGCGAACAAGGCAATATTAAATTTCGTCGTTCCTTGTATTTTATAAAAGATATTAAGCAAGGCGAGGTTATTACCAAGAAGCATGTTAAAAGCATTCGCCCTGGGTTTGGACTAATGCCAAAATATTTAGACAAGGTTTTAGGATTAAAAGCAAGTCATGATGTTAAGAGAGGAACTCCTGTCGCATTGAATTTAATTGAATGTGTAATCCTCCCAAAAATTAACACTCAGTAAAAGTAGAATTTTCTTATAATAAAAACATAAGGAGATTTAAATGAAGACAACACGTAAATCAGATTCACAAATCATGCAAATACTGAGCCAAGCTGGCTCAGGTGTTCCAGTCTCTGAGCTGTGCAGAGAGCACGGCATGAGCAGCGCCACTTTTTATAAGTGGCGTGCTAAATACGGTGGCATGGACACCTCAATGATCACCAGACTCAAAGAGTTAGAGGCGGAGAATTCCCACCTCAAGAAGATGTATGCCGATGAGCGTTTAAAGGCCATGATCGTACAGGAAGCATTAACAAAAAAGTTCTAAGGCCGTCTCTACGCAAGGAGATGGCCAGACAGGCTATCAATGACCATCAGGTAACGGTAAGACTAGCCTGTCAGGCATTTAAAATCAGTGAGACATGTTATCGATACGATCCAAAACTATCATCCGAGAATGAGTTAATTGCTGACTGGTTATTACGATTAACGACAATACACAAGCAATGGGGTTTTGGATTGTGCTTTATGTATTTACGTAACACCAAAGGCTTTAAATGGAATCATAAGCGTGTATATCGTATTTACAAGCAACTAGAGCTTAATCTTAGGATCAAGCCTAGAAGAAGAATCAAACGCGATAAGCCGCAGGCTTTGAGCGTGCCATTATCAATTAATCAAACCTGGTCAATAGACTTCATGTCCGATTCATTGAACACAGGCAGGAAGATTAGAACATTCAATGTAATAGACGACTACAACAGAGAGTGCTTAGGCATTGAAGTAGATCACTCTTTGCCAGCGCAAAGAGTGATTAAATCATTAGAACAGCTGATTGAATGGCGTGGCAAGCCTAAAGCAATAAGATGTGATAACGGACCAGAATATATCTCTCATGTACTCAGAGAATGGGCGCAAGCAATGGATATTGAACTAATGTACATACAACCAGGCAAGCCAACACAGAATGCCTACATAGAAAGATTTAACAGAACAGCAAGAAACGAATGGTTGAACATGCATATTTTTGACTCAGTCGAACATGCGCAAAATTTAGCCACCCAGTGGATGTGGGTATATAATAACGAACGACCTCATAGTTCGATTGGCGGGATTCCGCCAAGAAAGCTACTTGAGGCTATTTAAACAACGGAGATTCTATTTTTAGCAAGCGTTAGAAATGGGAGGATTACAAATGAAAGATGTGATGATAGAAACCGATCGATTTCTATTGAGGTCATTAATAGAGGATGATGTTAATAATCGATATTTGAGCTGGATTAATGGTGAAAACAAAAGCCAATATATTAATTACTCTTCTCAAGAGCGTAGTATTAAAGAAGTTCGTGCCTATGTATCTATAAGAGTTAATGACCCCTCTGTTCTTTTTTTAGGTATTTTTTGTCGCTATACGGGTGAGCATATAGGCAATATTAAGTATGAGCCTATTGACTTTGCTAAACAAATGGCAATTATGGGTCTAATGATAGGTGAAAGTAATTGGAGGAATAAAGCACTTGCTCCTGAAGTTATTAAAGCAAGTTCAATGTGGCTACATAATAGTATGAACATTAGGCAGATCCACCTTGGCGTTGATATTAAAAATAAATATGCAATCAGAGCGTATGAAAAGATTGGCTTTAAGAGGAAGTCATCATTATGTATTGAAATAACTGATAAGAACATCGTTGGCATGTCATGGAGTCTAGAATGAGAATAGATTTTTTTAAAAAATTAAAAAGAAATAGACTCAGGGCGATAATGAGGGGCTATAGAGCCCTAAAAAAAGAAAAGAAAATTTATTTAATTCGTAAAATTAAAGATGATTTAATAAAAAAAGAAATTGAAGGCACTGATGGTTTACTAGATATTTTTTTTAGTGGATTGGGTAATAATAAAAGTCTAATTTTAAAGCAATTATTGGCACTCAGAACTGAGACAGTATCTTTTAGTGGGGCAATTTTGTATGCGTATGGGAAGAATAAAAAATTAATCTTCCCATTACCTAGAGTTCTTCAAGATGTAATTAAAAGCAATAATTTCCCAATAAATACTAGACTCTGTTCTATCTTATGGATTGGGGTAGTTTTTTTATATTGGTATAGAGGCGTTTTTACTTTTTATAGATATGCATACAAACAATTTATAAATTTATTTTTTAAAAAAAAATCTTTATATGGTGGTAGATATACGTATTTTGATGGTTTGACTGCTACTAATCTTCCGACAAATAGTAAAGAAAAGGCCGATTTTAATATTGTAACTTGGTATGTGCTACGGAAAGGGGCGAGAGACAAGATTGATGTAATTTGCCATAATGTAAGTAACACGTCTTCTATTAAGGTTAACGGCATCCAAGTTAAATATATTGATAATGTTATTCCATATATTGTCAAACCTACCATGATGTTATATTTTATATTATGGGGTATTGGCGCAACAATCACATGTGCCTTCCTATTTATTTTTGGTAAATGGCAGAATGTATTGCTGTTATCGGAATATACTAAGGCAATAATAGTAAGATTTTGTAATGCCAAGGATTTAGCATATGATTATCTGTTTCATAATTCTTATTTTATTTATCGCCCTATTTGGACATACGAAGCTGAGAAAAAAGGCGCCAATATAATTTTTTATTTTTATTCAACAAATTCTGAGCTGTATAAGCCAGGACATAGATATATTAAGCAGTTCAATTATTCACTAATGAGTTGGCCAAAATATTTAGTTTGGGATCGATACCAAGAAAATTTTGTTACTCGATCGATCAGATATGATTCTAGTATTGAGGTAGTTGGGCCGATATGGTTTTCATCAGGTAAAAAGAAGGTTCCATTATTGCCAGAACAAACAGTTGCAGTATTCGATATTACCCCTTTACGTAGTTCGTGTTTTTCGTTATATGCACCTCCGCAAGAATACTATAGTGCAAAAAATATAGGGCAATTCTTAATTGATATTAAGGACGTTTTTTGTAATACAGGCATATCAATAGCCCACAAGAAGAAACGATTTTCAGATAAGGCACATCCGGCTTACGTCAAGCTAACTAATAATTTTTATTCTAGTAATGACATGATATCAATTAATTCAGATATTTCAGCTTCTGAATTAATTGATAAATGTAAATATGTTATTTCATTTCCATTCACATCAACTGCAATAATAGCAAAAAATCAAGGACTTCATTCTGTGTTTTATGACCCAGTGGGCATAATACAAAAGAATGATAGGGCAGCACATGGAATTCTTGTTTTGAATGGCATAAAAGAATTAAAGAAATGGGTCAAGATAACTTTAGAGACATGATATCATGATAATATGTTGCTATGCCAGTAAAGAGCAAGTATGTAAAACATGTTCATATTTCTGAAGCTAAATTTAGACAGATAATATTGTTGTTTTCTGGAGATTTGAGTGCAACTCAAATCTCTCATTTAACAAAAATATCAAAATCAACAGTTAATAAATATTTGACTACTGTAAGACTCAGGATCTTGGAATTTTCCTTGCTTCAATCTGACCCACTAGTGGGTCAGATTGAAGTTGATGAAAGTTATTTTGGTGCACGGCGCGTCTGCGGAAAACACGGCCATGGCGCCAGAGGTAAAACGATAGTATTTGGTTTGTTAAAACAAGGTGATCAGGTGTATACAGAAATAGTACAAAATTGTAAAAGTGCCACTCTACAAAGGATTATCAAGGCTAAGTCTTGAATTCAACTTGCAAGTGCAACACATTCATGGAGAATGTGTTTATGAACAACTACTACCATCTAAGCCCAGAAGAACGTGCATTGATTATGATTGAGTACAATCAAGGGACGTCTATTCGTTCTATTGGTTATTTACTTAATCGTTCACCATCTACTATCTGTAGGGAAGTAAAGCGCAATCTAACTACTCAAATACCTCAATATTGTGCTACTACTGCAGCAAGACAATATCAAGATAGACGCAAGCTTTGTGTTAAACCACAAAAACTAATACCGGACACCTTGTTGTATAATCAAGTTAAAGAATGGTTGGTTCATAAACAGTGGTCGCCTGAGCAAATATCAGGCGCATTAAAGGATTACTACCCAGAACAAGAATATATGCAAGTTAGTCATGAGACAATTTATCGTTATATTTACGCCCATCCTAAAGGTGGGCTTAAAAAGCTAATGATTC
>Ga0257127_1001427_pt1 | contig 16875 bp, 9 predicted proteins | sample SI060_135mmetaG_FD_190152 | JGI IMG/M metagenome (GOLD analysis project Ga0257127, IMG submission 190152) | Marine microbial communities from Saanich Inlet, British Columbia, Canada - SI060_135m | ecosystem: Environmental > Aquatic > Marine > Inlet | place: Canada: British Columbia | collected... | reverse complement strand
GCTGATTGCCTAAGAATTCGATCTAGAGCAGAGAGGGGAATTCCTGTACTTTCAACTAGCTCTCTTGTGCGGGGCGCGACATTGCCAGCTTTCAAAAGAATGGGTCTAATCTTTTCCAGAAAATCCGTTTCTTCTTTGCTAAGAGAGATTGCATGGCCGGGAAGGTGAAGCAGGGTGCCTGTTTGCTTTACAGAGTGCTCTGTTTGTAATCTTGTCAGTAAACTGTGAAAGAGTTTATGGGGGCCAGAAAAACCAACCGCTCTACTTAGAGCAGGTTCACTAATTCCTTGTTGGTTACTGAATTGCGAGTGGAAAACTTCTATCTGAGTAAGAATTTCCTGACAATATTGATGATAGAAATTTTGATGCAGTAGTATGGATTGAGACCGATCTTGTAAATTCAGCTCTACAAATTGAATACCGATGTTTTTTAATTTGAGAACAAGGTTTTCCAGTGCAGAAGACATTAGGTTTCTGGAAAGGGTGAAGTTTTCCAAATCCACTCCGTTGGGCTGCAGCTCTACGAGTGATGTCAGAGCATCCAGTGGATTCTGGTCCATGGCCTGCAAAACCCTTAAACGCATCTCACTGCTTCTACTCTTGCGTGGTACGAAGATATCGATTACTTCTCCACCGCCGATTGTATCTTGAGAAGCCGGGTCCCGAATTATGAATCGGTCACCGTATAGGGTATTCATGGGTTCATGGCATTTTATTTGATAAATATTCTCATCATCCTTGCTTAGCTTTCTTATGGTGACAACATGATGTGATGCTCCCAGAAAAAGGTGGTACTGAGCGTTGCTGCGTAGCTTACCCTCGCTATCTGTGAGATTAAGTCTTGCATCTATTCTGTTGACGGGGTTAAAAATAGCCTCGGCCAAGATCCAGTCGCCGCGGCTGAGTTGTTTGTGATCAATATTTATATTTAGCGCAACCCGTGTTCCTTTTTCAGCTGTTTCCAGATCATTCTCGTCCAATCGAATTCCACGAATTTTGCACTTGGCAGATGTAGCACTGTGGATAAACTCGCTTTCTTTCGCTGCCGAACCTGATCTCACCGTGCCAGTAACTACAGTTCCAATGCCTTTAACGCTGAAACTTCGATCCACCAGGAATCTGAAATGTTCTCCATAGCGCTTAGAGGCTGAATCATCGAGTTGTTCGGTTTCTTCTACAATCATGGAGCAGAGGTGGCTTTTGAGTTCGGCTATTCCGGTGCCTTCAGTATTGGAAATTTCAAATACGGGTGAGTCCACGAGCATGGTATGGGATATCAGGTTTTCAACTTCTTGCTTGACTGTAGAGACCCTGGAATCATCACAGCGGTCGATTTTTGTTAAGGCGACAGCGGCTCGGGAGACATTTAGGAAATCCAGAATAGCGAGATGTTCTCTTGTCTGTGGCATGATCCCGTCGTCTGCTGCTATTACCAGAAGAGCGGCATCAACTGCGGCAACGCCGGCGAGCATATTGTTGATAAAGTCTGTGTGGCCGGGCACATCCACAAACCCAAGCGTATGAGTATTGTTCTTATCTTCGGAAGAAAAATGGAGATAGGCGTAACCCGGCACAATAGTAAGTCCGCGTTTCTTCTCCTCTTCGAGTCGGTCCGTATTGGTGCCAGTAAGTCTGCCGACGAGGGATGTTTTTCCGTGATCGACATGTCCAGCCGTTGCAATAATCAGCGTGCTGGAGTGGCTTGATTTGGAATTAATGTCAGACATAGGCAATGCTACCAATTGATATGGCAGGCTACTCTTTTCTTCTCTAGTTTAGATATTTACTCAGGGAACACTGCTGCGATTGAATTTCACTATGAAATAAATCATGGTTGCGACAATCAAGCCTGCTATCAAGAAGCCTGCATTCAGCATGCCGCTGCTCAAGTTTACTATCCCGTAACCTAATGAGCCGGTAATCAGCGCGTAGTAGGCGAAAGGCAGCAAGGTCTTTCTAATTACAGCACCTTCTTTTCCTATCAATCCCACAACTGCAGAGGCAGCCACAACATTGTGTACGCAGATTATGTTACCGGAAGCTCCGCCAACAGCTTGTAGTGCAACTATCCAGGTTGGGTCAACCAATATGCGTTCACCGACACCAAATTGGAATAATGAAAACATCATATTGCTTACTGTATTACTGCCCGCGACAAATGCGCCCAGGCCGCCAATAAATGTGGAGAAGAATGGCCATGCAGATCCGGTGAGATTAGCTACACCTTCAGCGAGTGCTATGGGCATCTGTTCATAACCGGCAGCACCACCGCTGGAGTTTATAAATACCTGAACCATCGGCACGGTGAATACTAGTGCAGTAGATGCAGGAATAAGTGTTTTCAGGGAAGACTTAAAAGCATACTTGTATTCTGAACCTTTTAACCCGTGCAGGAGAATTGTAATCAGTGAAACAATAATAAATATGGTACCCGGCGACCACAGAGGTTGAAATGATGCAGTGATATCACTACCAAAAATTCCTTCCCAAGACCAAGTGATGAATTGATTTGCGTGACGCAAATACTGCTCCAGATCCAATGCGCGGAGTCTTGTAATGATAAGAAGGCCAGCAACAAACAGATAGGGCGACCATGCCTTAACGATGCTCATCAATGGCTTATCTGCGTCTTGTGGGTCTGCATTGCCTTGAAGTGTTCCTGTCCATTCTTCTTCCCAGTCTTCCTTGTCTTCAAAATTCCAGACTTCATCAGCAGCTGGAATTAAGAACCCAGCCTTGGCAGTACTCACAACAATTGCGAGACCTATCATGCCTCCAAACATTGAAGGGAATTCAGGCCCTAAGAATCGAGCAACCAAGTAGTAGGGAATTGTCATGGAAAATGCAGCGAAAAGTGCGAACTTCCAGACTCGGAAGCCGTCGGCAAAAGATCGATCCTTGCCGAAGAAGCGGGTCATTATTCCGGCGACGAAAAGGGGAATAAAAGTGCCAGCTATAGCATGGAGTAATGCAACCTTAGCAGCGATAAAGCCAAGAAATTCATCCCATTCAGCATAACCAAGGCTCAAAGCATAACTAGCCATCGCTGGGTCAGCAGACAGGCCAGTATTTACTCCTACCAGAATAGGGGTACCCATAGCGCCAAATGAAACCGGTGTGCTTTGGATAATCATGCCGGCGACTACAGCGGCCATAGCGGGAAACCCCAAGCCCACCATAAGAGGCACAGCAACGGCTGCTGGAGTTCCGAATCCGGCAGAGCCTTCAATAAATGAGCCAAATAACCAGGCAATGATGATGACCTGGATTCTACGGTCAGGTGTTATATCTGAAAAACCCTGTCTAATGGCGCGAATGGCGCCACTTTGCTGCAAGGTGTTCAGCAGCAATATCGCTCCAAAAATTATGTAAATCAGGGTGCCTGCTACCCAGAGCCCATTTGCGCTTGCCGCAAGTACTTTGTTGCCGGGGACTTGCCAGACAAAAAGAGCGAGTGCTGCGGCCACTATATAGGCTATGGGCATGGCTCGACTTGCTGGCCATCTTAGGACTACGAGAAAGATTGCAACCGAGATAATTGGGAGTAGGGATAGAAATGCAAGAACGCTGCTGCTCATAATTTTTCTTCTTTTTTTTAATAGAGAGCGGACTTTCAGCTTATCAGATAAATTCCTGACAGAAAAACCCAATTCCTGATGATCCTTCGCTGATTTGGGCAAAGCTGGGAAATGGACTGAAATTCGGTTCCCCTTAGGCGAATATAAGTGGAATAATGGGTCCATCGACTCTCTACCTAGAGAGTTCCCTGATTGAACTCTTCAGTAATTATTTAGGAGAAAGACTATGGAAATCTCAACTATCGTAGTGCTGGTGATTATTGCAGCCCTCTTTTTTTACGTAATAGGGATATATAACCGCCTGGTTAGCTTAAAGAATAGATATCAGAACGCGTTCGCACAGATTGAGGTTCAATTAAAGAGGCGTTATGACCTCATTCCCAATCTGGTAGAAACAGCAAAGAGCTACATGAAGCACGAGAGGGAAACACTCGAGGCTGTAATATCTGCTAGAAATTCTGCAGCGGCGGGTCTTGCAGCTGCGGCTGCCGATCCAGGCAATGCTGCGGCGATGTCTGAGCTGATCGGCCAAGAAGGGGCTTTAGCTGGAGCGATGAGCAAGTTTAACGTCGTTATGGAAGCCTATCCTGATTTAAAGGCTAATCAGAATATGATGCAGCTCAGCGAAGAGCTTACAGCCACTGAAAATAAAGTAGCATTCTCCAGACAAGCTTTTAATGACCAGGTCATGGCATTTAATACTTACAAGCAGTCGTTTCCTCCAGTAGCAGTTGCTGGAATTTTTGGTTATGGGGCTGATGCAAGTTTGTTGGAATTTGAAGACAGTGCAGAAATTCAGGAAGCGCCAAAAGTTTCGTTTTAATTAGCGAGAAAAAGTGACTATCACTATATGAATTTCTTTGAGTCGCAAGATACAGCTCGCCGAAACACGGGGAAACTCATCCTGTTGTTTTCTCTTGCCATATTCTCTCTAATCATAGTGACCAATTTGTTGGTTATGGTGGTTTTCGGTTTTGCTGGCTCGGGGATTGATAGCGTCTCAACGACACAAGCTATTACCTTCAATTGGGAAACTTTTTTGTGGGTTGGTGTTGCTGTTACTTCTGTTGTGCTTCTGGGTAGTCTTTATAAAATAAGCGCCTTATCTGGAGGAGGGGCGAGAGTCGCAGAGATGATGAATGGGCGGCTGCTTGTTCAAGGAACCCAGGATTTGCAGGAAAGAAAAATCCTGAATGTTGTAGAAGAAATGGCTCTTGCATCCGGTACGCCGGTACCACCTGTTTATCTTATGGAGGAGTCAGGTATTAACGCCTTTGCCGCAGGATTTTCTCCAAGTGATGCGGTAATTGGGATTACTCGTGGCGCTATTAAAACCCTTAGTCGAGACCAGCTACAAGGCGTAGTGGCTCACGAATTTAGTCACATCTTACATGGTGACATGCGAATAAATATTCGACTTATCGGAGTGCTTCACGGAATTATGGTCCTGGGCCTGATTGGTTACTATTTGCTCCGAGGCGGGGTTTATAGTCGCCGCTCAAAGGAATCAGGAGGGATTGTTTTTCTCGGAATTGGCCTTGTTGCAATTGGTTTCGTAGGAACGTTTTTCGGGAATCTCATTAAGGCGGCAGTAAGCAGACAGAGGGAATTTCTGGCAGACGCTTCCGCTGTTCAATTTACACGCAACCCTGATGGCATAGGTGGCGCGTTGATGCAGATAGCTACCCATTCACAACATTCCTATCTAGATAACCCCAATGCTGCTGAAGTTTCCCATGCTTTATTTGAGGAAGGAAGAGTGTCGCCGTTGAGCGGGCTCTATGCTACTCACCCACCTTTAGATAAACGAATTAGTGCGATACTGCCGAATTGGGATGGCGAGTATGTAACAAACCGGTCATTCACTCCTGAGGAACCGGTGAAGAAGGAAGATTCGGGGACTGTGCAAGATAATATGAGCGCAATTTTGACCGGATCAATTTTAGCGGGATCGAGCCTGCTTGATCAGGTTGGTAACCCTGATGCTCAACATTTGAAACATGCCCATGAGGTGCTAGGTCGAATTCCCAAGTCGTTTTTGGAAGCGGCTCATGAGCCCCACGGTGCTCGCGCCTTAGTTTATTGTCTGGTACTACACGGAAATGAATCGACTAGCCAGCAGCAACTCGACCTACTGAGTCGTCAGGCAGACGATGGTGTTTATGACGAATTGCTTAAGCTAGAAGAAAAGAGGGATGTGCTAGAGGCTGATTTTCGATTGCCTTTGATCTCTATTGCACTCTCTAGCCTGCGTCAATTGTCTGAAAACCAGTACGAGTTATTCAAGCGTAATTTCAACGAGCTGATTCTGCTAGATAAGAAAATCAGTTTAATGGAATGGTCTCTGCAGAAAATTATTTTTCATAATCTTGATCAGGTATTCAAACATTCACCGACTATGCTTTTCGGAAAGAAAAATATTAGGGGCTGTGCCGATTCAGTTTCAATACTATTTTCCCTCTTAGTTCAATCTTCTGAGCAGGATGGAATTACAGCAGAGCAGGCATTCGAAAAAGGCTCCTTGGAATTAGACCTTAATTTGGATATCCGCAATGTAGGTACTTTGGGATTTGAAGATTTCAATAGCGCTTTGGATGAACTGGCTCTGATAAAGCCACTCCAAAAACCCGCTCTTTTAAAAGCTTGTCTGGCTTGTATCAGCGCGGATGGAAAGTTTGCAGCAATAGAAGTTGAATTGTTAAGAGCGGTGTCGGCGACATTGGATTGCCCAATGCCGCCGATCAAACTTTAGCTGTTGCGCAATTTAGCCTGAGCTGCCGCCAAGCGAGCGATAGGTACTCTAGGCGGTGAACAACTCACGTAATCGAGACCTGCTTTGTAACAGAACTCGATGGAATCTGGATCTCCAGCATGCTCCCCACAGATACCAAGCTTGATGTCGGGCTTTGTTGAGCGTCCTTTTTCTACTGCAAAGTCGATTAGTTTTCCTACACCTCGACGGTCGAGGCTTGCGAAAGGATTCTTGTTGTAGATTTCCTTGGATTGGTACTGATCGTAGAAAAGCCCCATATCATCTCGGCTTAAGCCTAGTGCAGTTTGAGTCAAATCATTAGTGCCAAAACTGAAGAAGTCCGCTTCTTTTGCAATTTCATCAGCAGTGATTGCAGCTCGTGGAACCTCTATCATTGTGCCTACTAGATAGTTGATACGAACTTTGCGTTTTTTCATTACTTCCTTGGCAACTTTATGAACTATTTTCAGCTGGTCTGCCAACTCCTCTCGAAATCCGACAAGAGGAATCATAATCTCTGGCTGTACCTTGATTTTCTTCCCACTCTTGAGAACTTGAGCGGCAGCCTCAAAAATAGCGCGTGCCTGCATTTCAGTAATCTCAGGGTAGAGAATACCAAGTCGACACCCTCGACAGCCAAGCATAGGGTTCTCTTCATGAAGAGCCTTAATTCGCTCGATGACAAAATCGAATGGTACATCTAGTTTCTCCGCCAATTGACGTCTAACAACATCATCATGGGGAAGAAATTCATGTAGCGGAGGGTCCAAGAGACGGATGGTGACGGGTCGACCATTCATCGCCTTGAAAATACCTACGAAATCCTTTCTCTGAAATGGCAGTAATTTCTTTAAGGCTGAGCGACGTTGAACTTCATCCACCGCGAGAATCATCTGCCGCATATAGTCAATTCGTTCGCCTTCGAAGAACATATGCTCAGTTCTGCACAAGCCTATCCCTTCAGCTCCGAACGCAACTGCCTGTTTGGCCATGGACGGAGTATCTGCATTTGTTCTGATGTTCATGGAGCGATGTCGATCTGCCCATTTCATTACAGTCTGGAATAGTTCATAGGTATAGCTTTTGGATGGTTTTAGACCGCCATCCAAAACTCGCTTGACCTCTGAGTCAGCACTCTCGATCATTCCTTGGTAGATCAGCCCGGTGCTGCCGTCGATAGAAATATAGTCTCCTTCCTGGAGAGTTATTCTTCCAGCCGTGAGGGTCCTCTTTTCATAATTTATGCTTATTTCTCCTGCCCCGCAGATGCAAACCTTGCCCAGTTGACGAGCAACGAGAGCAGCATGAGACGAAACACCTCCACGAGACGTGAGGATGCCTTGAGAATAGAGCATGCCTTTAAGGTCATCTGGAGAGGTCTCAGTACGACAAAGCACGACTTTATTACCTTTGCGTGTTTCAAGCTCAGCATTGGCTGCTGTAAAGGCAATGCGACCAGTTGCAGCGCCAGGACCGGCAGGCAGTCCTTGGCCAATAACATTTGCGGCTTTCAGGGCTTTAGGGTCGAAAACAGGCACTAATAAGGTGTCGATTGATTCAGCAGGTATCTTTAATAGAGCAGTTTGTTGATTCATTAAGCGTTCTTTCTGCATTTCCACGGCAATTCTTACTGCAGCGAGCCCTGTTCTCTTGCCATTTCTGGTCTGTAGAATGAATAACCGGCCATTCTCGATGGTGAACTCAAAATCCTGCATATCCTTGAAATGTTTTTCCAATTTAGTACGTACTTTCTCTAAATCTTTAAAGCTAACTGGTAATTCAACAGACATTTCGCTTATAGCCTTGGGGGTGCGTACTCCAGCGACTACGTCTTCTCCCTGTGCGTTTAGCAGATACTCTCCGTAGAACAGTTTCTCGCCATTTGCCGGATCACGGGTGAATGCGACGCCAGTGGCGCTATCATCACCAGCATTCCCGAAGACCATAGCTTGAATATTGACCGCGGTTCCCCACTCGGCGGGGATGCCATATTGCTGACGATAGAGTATTGCGCGCTCATTTTTCCATGAACCAAATACAGCGCTAACGGCTCCCCAGAGTTGTTCCATTACATCTTGGGGAAATTCTTGGCGAGTACGTTTTTTGATTAATGATTTGTATTGTTTTACAAGTAATTTGAGATCTGTAGTGCCTAGATCGTTATCGGCTTCGATACGTAGTGATTTTTTTAAGTTAGAGAGCAACTGATGGAATGGGTCTTCCTCTTCTTCAGTGCGGGCTTGCACGCCCATAACTACATCGCCGTACATTTGAATGAATCTTCGGTAGCAATCCCAGGCAAACCGAGGATTGCCAGATACGTCGGCAAGACCTTTTACAGTTTCGTCATTAAGTCCAAGGTTAAGTATTGTATCCATCATTCCTGGCATCGAGTCTCGTGCTCCGGAACGAACTGAAACTAACAGAGGGTTTTTGCGTGCTCCGAAATTCTTTTTTAGTTGCGATTCAATTTGTTTTACGGCTTCGTTTACAGATTTCAATAGTGCTTTCGGATAGCTCTTATCGTGATCATAGTAGTAACTACAGACCTCGGTGCTAATTGTGAAGCCAGGCGGAACTGGAAGTCCTATGGCCGCCATCTCGGCCAGGTTTGCACCCTTGCCGCCGAGCAGCTCCCTCATGGAGGCATTGCCATCGGTTTTGGTACCGAATGCATATACGTATTGTTTTTGTGTGCGAGTTGATTTCTTAGTAGGGGATTTGCGAATAATACTTTTTTTCATGTGTCGATACTAACCTGTCTGCTACTTCTGCTGCGCTGCATGGGGTGCTTTGAACATAAGAAATCGTAGAAAAAATAAGCAGTTAGCTCGCGAAAATTTCAGCTGTTCGAAGCCATTAAGGCGCCGATAAAATTATGGAAATCCATAGATTTTGGGTACCCGGTACGGGTAGGGGAGGATAAATCAGTTGAAATCTAAAATCCAGCGCCTGATGGCGCTGGATAATTGATTCGGTGATTTGAAACCAGTTACGAATGACAGAAATTAGACTGTCAATTCCTGTCTGCGTTACGCCATTGTAGAGGTATGTGTGAGAGTTTTAGACTTCGGCGATTGCACTTTTCGACGCTCTCGACTTCTATACTCCAACCAATATTTCGGCAAGTTTGAGACAAGCTTCCATCGAGTTGTATATGCAACTCGAATGGTGTTGAAGCTCTCATCTCCCGGCAATAACGCAGGGGATCCCATGTAAAGTATTTCCGGGTTTGTTAAGCTATGAAGATATTCGACATTCCTATTTTTTGAATTTCCCATTAATAGAAGATATTTTTTCTTTGAGAGAAAGATGTCCTTAATTATTTGCATCCAGATTCTATATTGTAATCGGGGTTCCTTGATTTGAGAGCCTATCCAGAGACCATTAACTTCCATCATTTCGTAAGGGTCATTTCTAAAAAAGCTTTTTGACTTTTTTTGCTTATCAGGAACAAAGAGTAAACTGCGAAAGTTAGGTGTCGTTACTAGCATATAACCAGCCACCATTACTTCTTCAATATAGACACCAATTACTTTTGCTCCCTGCGCATAATTAAGCGGAAGGTTTACATTAGTGTAGTTGAAGAATTTTCCCAAAAACATCTTTAGGTCTTCTTCTTTGTCGATAACTTTGAATACTAACTTTTCCATATTGCTATCCTCGGTAGAAACATACCAACTTTATTTCTATATTCTCGATACTCTCTCGAGTATTCAGTTTTTAAAATAGCTTTTTCTTCGCTCCTCGCCGAGAAAATATAAAAAGCTATAAGGTAAGTAAGTGTAATCCACAAGATCAAGGAATTGAACAGTAGGGTATTGCAGAGCCAAATTAATATGTAGGACAAGTAAAAAGGGTGTCGCACTATCGCGAATGGCCCTGAAGTAATGATTCCAAGTTTTGGCTCCCCCAAAGCAAAATTCATGTTTTTTGCAGTCTTTAGAGACCAAATAAACAACAACAACGAAAACAATAGGACCAATACAGCTATATAAGAATCAATGTAGCCCTGATAATCGAATGAGGGAAAAAGCCAATACCAATAAGGTGCACCGATCTGAATTGCGACAATGGGATCATAAATAAGTGCGCCTAATCTCGATTTCTTCGAGCTTACAGTAAAAACTCTAAATCTAGCCCAAATTAGGCTAAACACGATAGCAGTAAATAGGATTATAAGGACAGTGTTTGTGGAATACATGGGTTAGATTTCTAAAGAATGATAATATTATGCCGCCAATCAAGTGGTGACGGCCGAATAGCTGCATTTGGTCAGGTAAATAATTCTAATTGATGGAATGGCTGAAATTTTGAGTAATAGAAACCCGAATCGAAACAAGTATTCAGTATATTGCAAAGAGCATAGCGCTGATTTTGCGAATGAATTACGAGACACTGCGTCTACAGCTCTAATGGGGTGGCCGGGGAGAACCCTTGCCATTCTCCTTTGCACTTCGTCATTGTATACATTTTATACTAATACTGCATTGGAGAATCCTTATGCAGTATACACACTTTTTACATATGTAATTCCTATTCTAATTGTGGTGCTTTACCCCATATGTTCCATGATGCTGTCTTCACTCGAAAAGTTTAGCCCGCTAGTCTTAGATTTATTATGTCTTTCATCACTATTTGGATATGTCTTAACCCTACAGCTCGTATTTGCTGGAGCTAACTCTACAGAAGATTTGCAAAGTCTTTACATGACGTTAATTGGTCAGACAAATTTTGTTCTCTTGCTGAGCATTGCAATTTCATATCACGTATCTTTTGTTGCGACTCTGGGAAGAAATATCGTTTATACTTTTTTCTTGATGGCCTCTCTTTACTATGTAAACGAAGAATTCTTTGGAATTAATTTTATGCAGCTAATCCAAGGATTTTTTGCTGGAAGCCTGGTTGGTTGGATTTTTTTTGAAAGTATAAGAGTTAGGTTTTATCTCCGGTCAACAGACGCAGACACCAGACAGCATCTTTATAACCAACTCTCAAAACTTGTATACCCTCATCAGCTGGAAAGAATAAAGCTGGGCGATGAGCTTGAAAACACAATGCCTCTTAAGGAAGGAAAAGCGATAGTCAATGTTTTTGATGTGCAACGCTCAAGCGACATTAGGCATGAGAAAACTCAAGATTTTTTCCTGGGAGTCTTTCAATCTTTTCTTCAGATATGTATGAAAGGTTATGAGCACAATCCTCTTCGCTCTCGAGCATTTAGATTGAAGGAAACGGGCGATGGTTTTATTAGCACTATCGGTTATCCTTTTTTACCTATTGAATCTCGATCCCTGGCAGATAGTGCTGTTGCTACAGCGTTATCGATGTTTGAAGCATTCAATGTAGAAGTTGAGAAGTTTAACTATTCTCGTCCTATAAAGGGAGCTATGGGCTTGGCCTATAATTCGGTTCAAGGAACGTTCCAAAGTGGTGGAATACGTTCTTATGACTTGTTTGGTGACGCTCTTATTCAAGCTTCAAAGTACGAGGAGCTGCGTAAGCAGCCTGTAATTTGGAATATCTTAAAAAACCATGCCAACGAACTTGGGCTGGATGACTTCCATATACTTATTGTTCAAGAGGTTGTGTATAACTCTTTGAGTCCTTCATATAGGGATCTGTTTACTGAGATAGGTCTCAACGATGCCCGACTATCTCAAAATAACTTCTCAATGATGTATGACAATGAAGCTAAGTATATGTATTTCCATATTCTTGAATAACAACGATTGCTAGATAGCTATATACATCGTACACCAAGCAAGCTAATTTGATTTTTCGGTTCTATTCCTAATCCATTCTCATTGCGCTAACACTCAATTTTTCGTACATTTGAATTCACGATAATTATTCTGATGGATAAACCCAGGGAAGCCCTCATGGAAAGCATTAACACGAAGCTGAGTTCTCTGCCTTCTGTAGAGAAGCTTCTTAAGACTGATGTGCTCAGCCAACTAGTTGGCGAAGTTGGACATGAAAGTGTGAAGAATGAGATCAGGCGTAAGTTGTCATATATTAGAAGCTCGGTATCGGAAAACAATGAATCGGTAATCAGTCAGCTTTCTTCCCCCTCATTTTCTGGTGATTTAATTTCCTCCATTAAAGCTGCTGTACTCGAGCAATTTTCCAGTTCAATGATATCCGTTGTTAATCTTACTGGAACCGTAGTCCATACAAACCTTGGCAGAGCGAGTTTGCCTGTAGAGGCTATAGCAGCTATGGCCGAGGCAGCTGCTCATCCCTGCAATCTGGAATACAACCTTGAGACAGGGAAAAGGGGGGACAGGGACAGTCATTTGGAAAAAGTTTTGTGCGAACTTACCGGAGCAGAGGCAGTGACGGTTGTGAATAACAATGCGGCTGCTGTTCTATTGGTTCTGAATACATTGGCCCAGAATAAAGAAGTAATTATTTCTCGGGGTGAGTTAGTCGAGATCGGTGGAGCATTTCGAATTCCTGATGTTATGAAGAGTGCCGGAAGCATCTTGCGCGAAATTGGCACGACTAACCGAACTCATCTTCGTGACTATGAGTCTGCGCTGAATGAGAAAACGGGCCTTCTTATGAAAGTTCATACCAGCAATTATGAGATTCGAGGGTTTACAAACTCGGTAGGTGAGAGTGACCTTGCTCAATTGGCGAAGAAAAAAGAGATTCCCTTTGTCTCCGATCTGGGCAGCGGGTCTTTAGTGGACCTTGCTCAATACGGCTTGCCTGATGAGCCTACTGTTCAAGAAACTCTCCTTAGCGGGGCCGATCTGGTCACCTTCAGTGGTGATAAGCTGCTTGGAGGACCTCAGGCGGGAATTATAGTAGGACGGAGGGATCTCATTGAAAAGATTAAGGCTAATCCGCTAAAGCGGGCATTGCGAATCGATAAAATCACACTGGCAGCGTTGTTACAGGTTCTCTATCTCTATAAAGACCCTCATAGAATAAATGAAAGGCTTCCGTTGTTGGCTGATCTCACCCGGCCAGTAAAGGAAATAGAGGCATTGTCTAAAGAGATACTGCCGCTTATGCAATCTCATCTTGCAGGGCTAGCCGAAGTAAGTGTCTGCAATTGTAAGAGTCAGATTGGGAGCGGTGCGCTGCCCCTGGATTTGATGGAGAGTCGGGCTCTTTCAATCATTCCTGTTTCATCCAATGGCGGAACTGACAAGGCATTAAGAAATCTTGCTGCGCGATTCAGATCCTTGCCCAGACCGATTATAGGAAGGATTTCAGACGGGAAATTTCTACTGGACCTCAGGTGCCTTAGAGACACTAAGGAATTCCTCGAACAAGTAAAGCTTCTCGACCTAAAGGGCTTATAGATTAGGGTCAAAACTAATCTAGGACTTTTTGATAACACCCAATCGAAAACTGACCAGTGATAGAACTGAGGCAGTTAGCATTAATAGGAGAAGTGGATAGACAGTTCCATTAAAAATAATGGCTACTGATTGTGCGGCGATGGCGGAAAAGAACATTTGTAGAAACCCGGTCAACCCTGAAGCGCTTCCTGCGTATCGAGGGAATTCGTTGATCGCCGCTGCTTGAGCATTGGGTAGGGTGATTCCATTCCCAAAGACTGCAAGAGAAACTGGAGCAAATAAAGCAAGTGGCTGGTGGAAACCCAGCAGTTGTAAAATTATCGCGAGACATATGCCTCCTACACCAATTGTCGCTCCTATACTGATCATTCGGTCAATGTCGAATACCTTTCCATAATGTCTGGCAACATAGTTCCCAGTCATGAAGCCCAAGGGGATCATTATGAAATAGTAGCCATATTCAGTTGGTGGTCGTTTCAAGACGGAAATCATGATCTCGGGAGCAGCGGAGATAAAGCTGAAGAATACGACAGACACGAAGGAAACACAGAATGCGTAGCCGCTGAATGCCTTCGATTTAAACAGGAGGGCAAAAGTACCTAACATTGAGCCGATTCCTTCAAAAGGGACGGGCTCCTCCAATGTCTCGGGTAAGCGAATAACTAAAACCAGAAAAATAAGAAAGCCGAATAATGCCATAGCAATAAAAACGGATTCCCATCCGAACCTGGCCATTAACTCTCCGCCCAAAGCAGGAGAGATCATTGGCAGTACCACCATGACCATTACAAGTGTAGCTATAACCCTGGCGGCCTCTTCGGCACCATAGACATCTCGAACTATTGCTCTCGCTAATACCAGACCCACGGCGGCTCCGAATGCCTGCACGAAACGCGCAGCAATGAGTAATTCAATAGTGTTAGCAAAATAACAAAAGACCGATCCGATCAGCATGACAACCAATCCAATAAGCATTATCGGCCTTCGGCCAAATTTGTCTGAGAGTGGTCCGTAGGTCAGGGTTCCTAGAGCTATAGCCAACATCGATAAACTGAGTGTAAGTTGAGCGACTTCGGTGCTGACTTCAAAAGTGCTTTTTATCACCGGTAGTGCGGGCAAAAGTATCTGCATAGATGCAGGCCCTAGCGCAGATGTTGCTGCCAGCATGACGATCAATGATTTGGAAAGCCGAGAGGAACGTTCTTGCATAGGTAATTTCGAGAAGACGCTTTTGATAAGGGTTTAGAGACAAAGCGTTACTTCAGAACCCGAAGATTAACGCTCCAGAACAGTTTCTCTATTCTGTTGGATATTGCGATTTGTCTGGGAACTGAGAATTACACTCGAGCCAAGCAAGATAGATCTTTGTGCCTTGCTTATGTCAAAGCCCAACCCGAATACTTGGGAGTGAAAAGTTCTGCTCATATGCTGAGCATTCCATTTACTGCTTTCGTTCTCAGAGAGCGACGCAGTGTAACATGACAGGATTTCTTCTGCTGGTGTTTTCAAGCAAGTTGATAAGTCAGGATCAGTTTTGATTTCAAGTATCATTCCTGTTTCTGCCCTATGAAATCGTGGAGAGCCTTCCAGGTAAGATTCCACAAGCGCGCTAAATTCACTGGCATCTCTTTGGATTTTCACGGGCAGGCTTATTCCGAGACGCCTGACTATGCTGGGGTCTTGTCGGTAAGCAGCCTCGAAGAAGTTTAGAGCGTCATCACTCTGGTCGAGCCTTAATGATGCGGAGCCCATGCGTGCTAAGATGCGCGCTTGAAGTAGCGCTTCTTCTGCAGGGAGTAATTCAAGTGCTCTGGCACCAAGCTCCAGGATTAATTGATCGTCTTCTTGTATCGATGCTATTTCTGTTCGATAGGAGAAGTAATAACCTTCATTAAGCGAGAATGCACCATTGGCTCGAGCTCTATCCAAAGCATTAGACATGACCCCGGTACCTAGTATCGATACGATTTCGGGTTCAAGCCATTCCGGGATATGAACATCCAGTGGTGCATAAGGCCTTAGCCTATTCTGCAACACATCAAATTCAGCAAATAAAGAAGCGGCTCTTTTTCCTGATCTCCATGCTGCGATCCTAAACTGAGCGGCAGTGATTCTTGCATTAATGGATTCTAGGAAATCCATGCTGGAAATATCTTCACTTAGAATCTGATACTCGGTCATATTGGCAGCCATATTCATTAATGCAGCTGCTGAGTCTTTCTGAGAATCGTCGGCACTGTACGAGCCATTACGATCTGGTTGATTAAGTGCTGTCATACTCAATGAGTTTGCATCTTCAGCGTATCCAGCCAGTAAAAGGAAGCTGGCACTGGCTAGATAATGCTCTGCTCGATTCATGACATTTACTATGGGTTCCTGTGATTCTCTCCAGATCAACATGCGATCCAGAGCATCTTTTGCTTCCTCGAATCGACCCTGATTCAAAGTTAGGTAGAGTTTATATATCCAGGGGTTTGCTACGCTGTTGGGATTGATATTTCTGGTGGCTCGATCCAGAAATTCCTCAGCTTTGTCCATCTGCAATAAACTTAAAGCTACCTCTGAGGCATTGCTCAGATATACAGTGTCGTTGTCATTCGATGGGTCAGAAATATTTTCATCTTCATCGATAGCTTTATCACAGGCTGCAATATTGTCTCTCGCACGAATATTGGCTAGTTCAGCTGCGCAAAGAGTGTTCCAGGCCCGAGCTCGCTCATTTTCGTTTTCACTGGTTTGTAGAACTCGATTAGCACTTTCTTTGGCTGCTTCATAGTCTTTCAGTTTTATAAGAGGCCAGCCTCTGAAAGACTCAACGTCCTGCCCGTAAACTTCGTTTAACTTATCCAGATAGGCCAATGAACTCAGCTGATCACCCATAAGCTGATGAACATAGGATAATTGGCTCAGGGTCAGGTAGTGCCACTGAACATTGCCAGAGGCAAATGCATCTTCAAGGGTTTGATAGTTTGTTAATTCCTCGGCTCGGTTCAAATGAAATAATGCCCGAGGCATATTTCCTTCAATTGTGAGTAATACTTCAGAGAGCGCAAATTGGGCGGCAGGAGAATCAGGCTCACGTCGAATCCATTGTTCGCTGAGCTCACGAGCTTTTACGTTTTGCTTTACATTGAGTGCATCACATATTGCAAGAGCACGAAGATCACTTATATCCCTAAACCCGAAGCAGAGTGGCCTTTGCGACTGTGGAATATCAATCTCATCA